>LIDZ01000046.1_pt1 | contig 223011 bp, 207 predicted proteins | sample 644651 | NCBI WGS metagenome assembly LIDZ01 (sample SAMN03856242, study PRJNA289617) | food metagenome | isolation source: wine grapes on drying loft during traditional withering process | host: Vitis vinifera cv. Corvina | place: Italy: Gargagnago di S. Ambrogio di Valpolicella | collected 2014-01
TTCCGGTTATACCAGTTGCTCCGGTAACTCCAGTATCACCGGTAGTTCCGGTTATGCCAGTAGTTCCTGTTACGCCAGTTACTCCAGTAGAACCAGTAATTCCAGTTTCCCCAGTAGCACCAGTATCACCAGTAGTTCCGGTTATACCAGTTGCTCCGGTAACTCCAGTAACTCCAGTATCGCCAGTAGTTCCGGTTATACCAGTTGCTCCTGTAGCTCCAGTATTTCCAGTAGAACCAGTAATCCCGGTTACGCCAGTAGCTCCGGTAATTCCAGTATCACCAGTAGCTCCGGTTACACCAGTAGCTCCAGTAACGCCAGTAGTTCCTGTTACACCAGTCGCGCCGCTAACTCCAGTATCACCTGTAGCTCCAGTATCACCGGTAGTTCCTGTTACGCCAGTTACTCCAGTAGAACCAGTAATCCCGGTTACGCCAGTAGCACCAGTAGTTCCAGTATCACCAGTGGTACCAGTAACTCCAGTTTCCCCAGTCGCACCAGTATCACCAGTAGTTCCGGTTATACCAGTTGCTCCGGTATCTCCAGTAACTCCAGTATCACCAGTAGTTCCAGTTATGCCAGTAGCTCCAGTATCACCGGTAATTCCGGTTACGCCAGTAATACCAGTATCACCGGTAGTTCCGGTTACACCAGTTGCGCCAGTAGCTCCTGTTGCACAAGTAGAACAAGTTTGATTAAATTCAATACTAAGGAAGGGCTTTTGTGTTGTAACAGACCATTCTTTAGAAAAATAACCTATAATAGTGTCAATTACATTTTCTATACCAACTAATGTAATACCATTATTTGGTGTTACATTATTGAACCAATTAATTACTAAACCAGTTATATTAATGCTTATATATCTACCAACATCCGCATCTGTAACATTTGTAAAATAAGGACTTGTATTCAATGCAGGTGCAGTATTCCAGGTAACTGTGTTTTCAGAAAAGTCACTTGCATTTATAAATACATTAACAGGTTGAGGTGATAAAATTGCATCGGGTTGATCTTTTCTAAAGACAAACAAATTTAAGGAAGCACTTATTATAGCGTTTCCAGGAGGAATAACACCAGATAAATCAAACTTGAATAAACTTCTGAATACATCGATAGGTTGAACAAATCTTCCGGTATACAGAAGACTTGAAAAGCCAAAGTTTGTATTAGGATTTAGCTGTGATATATATGAATCATTGCTAGGATTAATCAGTATAATAGGCATTGCATCATCTCCATCATTTTTTCTTCTGTTTTTATATCAATAACTATAAACGTACTATTATAATATATGCAAAATAATATATCTGGACACAACATAATAAATAGTGACATTTAAGGCACATGAAAGAAAATAACACAATGATGCGATGTATATTTTTCGTCAAACAAGGAGGCATATTTGACTCATAGGTGAGTATTAGGTGAACATGCCGACAATAGACTAGCATGCTGACTTGTTATTTTTTGAATGTGCCTAAAAAGTATATTTCAATAATATTAAAAAATTTATTGCAATAAATGCGAAGAGAAGAATTATAATGATACTTTTGTATAGAAACAGACTTTCGAAAACGGATAAGTATGCAATTTATATATAAGAAAGATAATATTAAGAAATTACAACTGAAATATGGTTATAATTTTCAGATTAGCGCTAAATATGATTATGTTATAGCATCATATATTTCAAGTAAAAAGGCTATTAATTACTCTTATTGGAAAATTACAAAAAAGCGTAACTATTCAGCTATTTACTTTTTAATATCTTTCGTTCTAATGGCTTATAGAACCATTGCTTTTTGGGGGGGAATTTAGTATAAAATATTGTGCAAATCTCTCTTTTTTAGAGATTTACAAATAATTTAATACTTATACATAATTATCATTTTAGAGAATGTTTCTATTATTGATTTAACAAAACATCCTACTTTGTCAATAGTTGAATAGTTACAAAAGGGCTATCAGAAGTTTGAAAATATAATGACTAAAAAAAGCCGGCGGTTAATAATGGAGGCAACTATATTTTATTAGAAGATAATAATTAGAATACGTTTATAGAACCATAAATATATAGAGAAGCGAAATATAAAAGTTTTAAGACGATTATAACTAAAGGTGAGAAAGTATATAAAAAGAGGATGTTCTTATAATGATTTAAAAAATCATTATGCAACATCCCCTCATTTTTAAAAACTAATTCAATTTCTTAATAGTTAGTTGAGCACCAACTGAAGGTGCTAAATTTAAGGTTAAAGCTAGTCCTGAATTGTTTCTTAAAGTTATTATATCACCAGCAGTAATACTTAGTATCGCGTTCCCTGATAGTTCACCAGTAGTAACTAGAGCTGAAATAGGAGTAGATGCATTAACTGTACCATTTACAGCAATTGCAACTTGTGCTCCAACCCCGGCTGTTATACTAATATTATAATTAAATTCATAAATACCAGTAGTGAGTATAGTAACTACTGTGCTATTTGGGGTATGAAGTATACCAGTTAAAGGACCATTATTAGAGAATGGAACATCTGATCCACCTACGACAGTTGCAGTAAGCAATGTTGCGAGTTGATAGACGTAAGCAGATGCAGCTAATCCAGCACCGGTAGCACCAGTAGAACCAGTAGGCCCGGTAACTCCAGTATTGCCGGTAGTTCCAGTTACACCAGTAGTTCCGGTGATTCCAGTAGAACCGGTAGCACCAGTAGAACCGGTAGCACCAGTAGAACCAGTAGGCCCGGTAACTCCAGTATTACCGGTAGTTCCAGTTACACCAGTAACTCCAGTATCACCAGTAACTCCAGTAGCACCAGTGGCTCCGGTAATACCAGTAGCACCGGTTGAACCAGTAACTCCAGTATTGCCGGTAGTTCCAGTTACACCAGTAACGCCAGTATCACCAGTAACGCCAGTAGCACCAGTGGCTCCGGCAATACCAGTAGCACCGGTTGAGCCAGTAACTCCAGTATTGCCGGTAGTTCCAGTTACACCAGTAACGCCAGTATCACCAGTAGTTCCGGTAATTCCAGTAGCGCCGGTTAAGCCAGTATCACCAGTAGGCCCGGTAACTCCAGTATTGCCGGTAGTTCCAGTTACACCAGTAACGCCAGTATTACCAGTAGTTCCGGTAATACCAGTAGCGCCGGTGATTCCAGTAGCTCCAGTTACACCAGTGACTCCAGTATTACCAGTAGCTCCAGTTACACCAGTGACTCCAGTAGCACCAGTAGGCCCGGTAACTCCAGTATTGCCGGTAGTTCCAGTTACACCAGTAACTCCAGTAGCTCCGGTTAAGCCAGTAGCACCAGTAGACCCAGTAGTTCCAGTAGGACCTGTACCACTAGTAGAACCGCTAGGAGTATATTCTATACTTAGGAATGGTCTTTGTATTGTGACCATCCATTCCTTAGAAAAATAACCTATGATAGTATCAATTATATTTTCTATACCAACCAACGTAACTCCATAATTTGGTATTACATTATTTAACCAATCAATTACTAAAGCGGTTATATTAAAGCTTACATAACTACTGACAGTTGCATCTGTAACATTTGTAAAATAAGTGGTTGTATTCAATGCAGGTGCAGTATTCCAGGTAACTGTGTTTTCAGAAAAGTCACTTGCATTTGTGAATACATTAACAGGTTGTGGTGACAAAATTGCATCGGGTTGATCTTTTCTAAAAACAAATAAATTTAAGGAAGCATTTATTACAGTGTTTCCTGGAGGAATAACACCAGATAGATCAAACTTTAATAAACTTCTGAATACATCGGTAGGTTGAATAAACCTTCCTGTATACAAAAGACTTGAAAGACCAAAGTTTGCATTTGGATTTAGCTGCGATATATACGCATCATCTGTAGGGTTAATTAGTATAATAGGCATTACACCATCTCCTTACTTTTTTCTTCTGTTTCTATACCAATTACTATAATATATGCAAAATAATAAGTTTGGACACAACATAACAAATAGTTACATTCAAGAATTATGTATCAATAATTTAATTGTTTTCGTGAAAAATAAAAACCTAAGTCAAATTTTAATGTGACTTAGGTTGATGTAACTATCAATAATTATTGATAGTTATTATCAAAAATCCTTCTGAAATTTAGTCACGTACTCGTATGACATGAAATATCCCTTCATATTTTCACCAATAATACTGCAGATTTGATCTAAGAACTCATCATCTTCTTTTGTTATTTCTGTATAGTAGTGAAATATATAGGGGTTTACATAACCACACTCATCAAATATTTTTTGTATATCTAATAAGGTAAAAAACTTATTATAACTTCTATTTAATATTGAATTTTCGTTATATATAAATTTCCCACTTAGCAGACCTTTTATCACTGAATGATGCATTGCATTAGGTATAGTAGCAATTATATATCCTCCTGGTTTTAAAAATTTTTTTATCTCTTTTAGTAATTTCCAGGGGTTTTTACTAAATTGAAGTTTATTACCAATAACTATATAGTCAAAAAAGTCTATTTTATTTTCTTTAAAATTCATAGTATATTTTTCTTCAAAGTCGTCAGTCATTATCTCTATCATTTTTCCACATATTTTAGCTATATTCTCATTCGTCTCTATACCATACAGTTCTGCGGAAGGATACATATATTTTAACCTAAGCAATGTAGCACCAAGACCACAATCAAATTCAAGAATATTTAACTTTTTCTCTCTTGTTTCATTTATACGCTCTATAACATCAAATTTTAATAGACTTTGAGAGTTAGAATTAAAACCCCATTTTTTTTCAAACTTTTGAGCATTTATTTTTAAAAGATCATTAAATTTACTATAATCTTTTTTAAAGGATGTGCTTCCAAAATGATGTATAAAACTATCATTGCAAAGCATAAGTTTATATCCTGAGTCTATAATTCTCATGCATAAATCATCATCTTCAAAGTTTCCAGGAGTAAATATTTCATCTAAAACACCAGTTTTATTAATAACGTCTCTTTTAACTAACATACAGAATGCTACTAGTCTAATTTTTTGTTCCCACTTTTCTGGCGAAGAAATATTATTTTTATCTGCAAATTCAATCATGCCTTCCATATCTTCATAGGGAGCACTTATAGATTGATAATTAGAACAATAATTGGTAATAGATGCAGCAGCTCCAATTTTATTATCACTATAAAGGCATATTTTAAGATTATCAAGCCATCTTGGCGTAACTTTAGTATCGTTGTTTAAAAATAAAATATCATTATCTTTCTCAGAGGCTACTATTCCAAGATTACAGGCTTTTGGAAAACCTACATTTTCATCATTTAAAATAAGTTTAATATCAGTTTGCTCTTTAAGCCATTCTCGAGTTCCATCAGTAGAATTATTATCTACTACAATTATTTCATAAGGTTGGGAAGTAGTGTGTTTTCTTATACTCTCAAGACAGATAATATTATAATTAAGATTGTTATAGGTCAAAACTATTATTGAGGTTTTTTTATTTTGAAACATTAATTTTATATCTCCTCTAATAATCTAGTATTGTAATTATTTCTTCTTATTATTAGCAATATTTAAAAAAGTAATAGTACTTTTCAATTATATTTTATGAATATTAGCAAAAAGTGTACCTATGCTGACTGCATATGAAAATAAATATATATTAAAAAAATGAGCTTATTTTTTCACAAATTTTTATCCAATCGAAATTATCCCTTGTATTTATCTGAATATTATTACAAACTTCTTTAAGAACTATTTCATCAGAGCAAACTGCAATAAGCTCTTTTGAAAGAGCTTCAAAATCATTTATAGGAAATATACTACCATATTTTTTGTCAGCAGTAATATCCAATGCTCCATCAACAGCTGAAGATATAATATAATTTCCATTAAAGGCTGCTTCGGCGAATACTTGAGCAAAAGCTTCAACTCTTGAGGTTAAACAAAATACTTTTGATTTTTTGTACTCTTCCATAAGTAACTGTCTATCATAAATGGGTCCTGTAAAAATAACTTTATCTCTCACTTCTGGATAAGCTGATAAATAATTGTTTATATACTCATTAAAGCCTGGCTCAATAGAACCTATTAATTTCAATTTCCAATCACCAATTTTCTCTGAAGCAATTTTAAATGCTTCCATTATAATTTCTGTTGCCTTTTCATAAGTTCCTAATCTTCCTACTGTTAGAATAATATTTTCCTTGTGTGAGTATTCTATAATATCACTATTAAAGAAATCATAAAAACCATTAGGAATATGCTGAACTTTTATAGGCCAAGTATCATCAATTATTTTTTTTAGATTCTTAGATTCTACAGAAATTAAAGTACAATTATTTAATAAATTAATATTTTTTTCATTAAAGCCTATTCCATTTAACCAATTTATATTTAAATCTAATTTTAAATAAATTTTTCCTTTTGGATTAATAGCTTTGAATTTTTCTATCATACGTAAATTAAAATCGTAGTAACCAATAAGCATGAGTATATCAGTTTTCTGCAATAATAATGTGACGGAATCTTCATTATCCATAAAATTAAGATTAATATTCTTGGTCATTATTTCATCATAATGTTCTTCATTTTTGCCGCATAAGATTGAAACTTCATAATTTAAATGTTTTTGAAAGATATATGGTATTAATCCTACATCTTTTGTAAGGTGGAAGTTCTGAAGTCCAGGCCAATATAGAGTGAAATATTTTTTCATATTTGCCTCCATTTTATTAAAGTAATGTATTTATTTTTAATTTGTAAAAGAAAAACTCAAGGCTAATAACCTCGAGTTTAAATGATTTTATTCTAGAAGCTATTTATCATATTGTAAATAATTAAAGAATAAATTTTCATGAGATCAGTATAAAATAACCTCACACTTATTTTTGTGAGGGGTAGGGACACTAATTAGATGTCCCCCTCTAGCCAATACCTAGGAATTTAATTAGCTTTTTACTTAATTATTTGCAGCATGAACTTGTTCCACATGTTGCTATTGCTCCGAGTGTCGCATTGTTGATACTAAGTGTACCAACAGTAACAGCACTAGTAACAGTTGCAACTACAGTATAGCTACAGCACTCATCAAAACAAGAATCACTGTCACAAACGAAGAAAGAGAATGTTTGTGATGAAAGTAAAGCTACTAGACTGAATGTCCATGCAGGTCCAACAGGAACTGGAACATTTTGGCCTCTACAAATTTTAAACACTTGGAAATTTATAGTTCCTGTAAATAAAACTGCAGCAACAAGGTTACTTGCAAATTCTAGTTTTACATGTGGATCACATAAACGAGAAGTATCTAAACTAAGAGAAGTAAGGGGAAAAGCAGTTCCTGCAATAGTTGCAGGAGGTAGTGTAGTTGAACTAGGGCAACCACATTTTATAATAGTTGGACAAGGTTTTTTTTCTTTCTTTGAGTGGTCACAATCATAATCATCATAACCTCTTGAATTTGAATTCATAAACGAAATCCTCCTTTAAATTTAAAATCATTATATTGGTAATTGAGATATCAAGTTGTTTGTTCAATGCTTCTACTATAATATATGAATTTCATCGAATAATGGTGAAGATAATACATGCTTTTATCATAAATATCAAAACTTAGTAAAAAGTATCACCATACGTTTATAACTACTAATACTTAGTAGAGTCACGTTATTCATTTAGATATAGAAGCTTTAATTATTCTTTCAGTCAATAAAAAAGTTGAAAATTCTCGCTAATTAGGGTATCCATCATTATCATCTGAGTCCGAGTCTGAGAATAATGGGTCTAAATTTTGATCTGGGTAGAATTTAGGAATTGGAGCTTTTGCAAATCTCTCACATGGCTTTTCCTCAGGTTCTTCTTCACATGGTTCTTTTGGAACTGGACAGTAGTCATAAGCTGGGATAAGAAGCTGTACAATAAGCTCACATTTCACAACAATATAGTAGCCCAAAGTTATATCTAAAACATCATTCCCATCTTCATCTTGTAGTAATTGACCATCTAGAGCTTCAGCAACCATTTCAAGTTTTATTACATTAGAATCTAAATCTCTGGCATCCTGAGCAGGTATAAAACTATCTGAGATTTGAGCTATAGAATCAGGGCAATAGAATTTTCCTATTACATCTGTTCTATTAATTTCAAACAAATCATTTTTGTTTACACCATTAGAGTCAATATAATCTGCATAGAAAGAAATTCTGTAAGAAAGAACTATCTTTTTGAAACCAGGTTTTCCCTTAAGTGGAATCTTATCCACTGAGATCAATGTCACATTGAAGTCTCTACTGGAAATATATCTTTTAGGATCTGTTAGTGGATTACTTCTTAATTCGGAATCTGTTTTATTTGTATCAGGACCTTCACGGTATACAAGACATCTTTTGATTAAGCATTGGTCAAAGATTTTAGGTACTTCAATGCAAACTAATTCAGAAGGGTCAGGTAAACGTCCTTGTTTATTTACAAGACCGGGACGTGGCGAAAATTTCTTGAAGTTAATGGACATAAATTTTCCTCCTCTCCAAATGTTATAGTAAATGTAAGTTTATTTAATGCTTACAAATATATCATATGTAAGAACATAAAGGTCGTGACAATAAAAAGGTAGATTATATAATTTTTAATGTTAATATTATATCCAAATTCTAGATATAATAAATAGAACTATGAATTGATTAGCAATCCGAGATTAAAGGTTATATAAAATAATTTTTTTATTTTATATAAGAGCATAATAGGGCGTTAATAAAAATATAATTTTATAAAGGAGGGAGTAAGCATGAGTAGCGTATATCCATTTATATATGTTGATTATACAAGTAATATATGGAAATTTTTTAGAAATAACAATAAAGAATTACATTACAAAATTATGTATGGAGAAGGGAAGTGGACAAAAGAAAGTCTGATTGATAAGGATGTACTGGGGTTTTCTGTTTATGTTGAGGCAGATGAGACAATACATATAGTATACAGCAATATTAAAGGAGAACTAAAATACTGTACTATGAAGGATAAACAATGGGTGGGAAAGATGCTGTATAAAATGGAAAGTGATGAATTTGAAATACAGGATTTAAAAGTTGAAATCATCAGAGATGAGATGCATATTTTTTATTTACTAATAGGTAATGATGGTAGCGATCATGGAGTATTAATTCATTGTATATGGAACGGAAAAGAAACGAGAGCTACTGCACTGCAGGATATTATATTAATATCCAATTCAAGGGAACACTATTCAATAAATATAAGAGAAAAGAAAGATATTGATGTGTTTTTTATTACGGATGAAGGCGATGAGATATCTTTAAATTACTGTAGCTTCCAAGATCGTATATGGTCTCCAGTAAAAAGACTTTATGGTATTAAAGGAGAGGGTATATGTTTTGAAGTGTTAAGGGATCAACAAGAGATGCATATACTAAATAAATCTAGAGAAGATTCTATATATTTTTTGGATCATGTTTGTATAGATGTGAGTGGAAATATACAAGAGTTCAGAGTTAATGAAAGTAACAAGGAATTATCAGAGCCTATATTATTTATTGAAAGTAACCAATTGTTCGCTTGCTGGCTGGAACAAGGTGAAATTTTTTACTCAGTTTTTGAAGACGAAAAGTGGAGTAGTGCATTCTACGTTGATAAGGGCAATGAAATTACAGTGAGACGATATAATTGCCTTATTTGTTGTGCTGGAGAGAGTTCTATTAAAGCAATAGGAGTTTATGGAACTAATGAACTAGATTTACGTTTGTTTATTCCAAGTCAGTTTGTAGTAAAAACGAATTCATTGAAATATGAGATAAATCAAGTCAACTCAGTTGCGCCAAGCGAAGGGGGAACACTCCAAAGTTTAAAATTTGAATTATCTAAGGCAAAATCAGAGAAAAAAAACGTAGATAAGAAAGTTGCTTCTTTAAATATGCAATTACAAAAGAAACAAAGATCTATGGAAGAGTATGAAGATCGAATTGCTAGAATACTAGAACAAAAACGAAAGGTAGAGGAGAATTACAATGTATTTTTAGAATTACAACAGAATATTCAAAAAGAGTTGGATGATACAAGGCAACAGTTAGATGATACAAAGCAACAGTTGCTAGATGAAAGAGAGATTAAAATAAGTATTGAAAATAAATTAAAAGAATGTGAAGAAAAAAATATAAAAACTAGACAACAAATCGAAATGATAATTGAAGAAAATAGAAAACTGTCTGAAGAACTTGAATTTGAAAAAAATCAATCTATTATGGAGCGATTATTAAGAAAGAGGCCAAGTGGTATATAAAGTCACGTCTAAGGGTTTAGAGGATAAAATAATATAGGAAACCTTATAAATTATATTAAGAGAATGTAAAATAGAGGTGATTAATATAAAAACAGAAGCCTATGATTATCTAATGACATTTACTTCTCATCATAGGGCACTATATATGTATGAACATTTAATCCGAAAAAATGTTCAAGTGAAAATCGTTAATGCTCCTAATAAAATAAATATTAGCTGTACGCAGGCAGTAAGATTCAAAGAGAAAGATATGGAAGTTGTACAAAAAGAATTACAAATGAACAATGTTTATCCTACTGCAATATACAGGATTGTACGGGAAGGCAAAAATGAAACTTATGAATTGGTTGAATAAGATCTGGTTAGCCAGGTCTTTTTACGTTTTTATTGCATAATAAGTATAAACAAAGCATATTTTTTAATATGAGTAAAGAAATGAGGTGACGGCGATTATATGGTTGATAAAAAAACGAAGATGATCTATTATGTATCAAACATAGGTACGGGTAGGGTTTATATTATTGACGGTGATAATTATCATATTATAAAGGAAATTGAAATTGGTCCAAGACCTCAAAACATCATCGTAGATGAAAAAAATAATGTATATATAGCTAGTGACAGAAATAGTAAAGTTACACTTATTCATGATTTATATGATTCTAATAAAACATGGAATATGCCTAATAATGGCAATATACAAGTAGATTCCATTGCTCAGAAGATTTATGTCTGTGATACAGAAGAAGTATGTATTTATAATTTAAGAAATGGTGAAAAGATTGCCTGCATAACAGGATTTATTGCTGCAAATAGCATGGATATTGATAAGGATAAAAAAAGATTATTTGTATTAGATATTTTACAGAATGAAATAAAAGTCTATGATACATCAGATTTTCATTTAATTAAGCTATATAAGAATGTTGGTACGTCACCTAACTACATTCTGATAGAAGAAAATGAAAAGTATATTTATATTGCTAATAAAGGAGTTAGAAAAGGGGGTTATAACGGTAATATATCCATGTTGGATATTGAAACTGGAAATATTTCATATATAGATTTACAAAAGGGATCTATTATTACGGCTTTGGAGCAGAATGGAATCCTTTTATATGCTACAAATAACGGATTACATAGAATTGAAGTCATAGATATACTAAAAAGAGAACGTGTAGCAATTATTAAAACTACCCTACCAGAATTGCAAAGACTTCGATTATCTACTGATAAGAAAACACTGCTTGTAACTAGTCGAAGTATTGATGGAAAAGGCGTAATTGATAGGATTGATACTTCTAGTAATATTATTTTAGATACTTTTACTTTTGGAGAAGACAATAATATTCCATACGATATTGGAGTAGTCACTCAAAGCAAACTTCAAGTTCAGGAAGAATCTTTCATTTTTACAGATTCAAAGGATAAATTGAAACAAGAAAATGGAGTTACCATACTTGCAAAAAAGATTCTATCTACATATCAAGAAAAAGTGGTTTTCTCTAAGGTGTCAATTAAAATATCATCAAAAGATGACGGTATTGTAAATATAGAAGAAATTATATTCAAAAAGTGTGAAATTATAAACGAAACAAAAAATATAAAAATTATAGATAGTAGAAAAGAGTATTCAACACTACAATATGACTTTTACATTCCTTATTACATAGGGTGTAAGGATGAACAAGAACAAAAATACACTATTGAAGGAAGAATTGAAGGAACGCAGAAAGCTACATTATATATACCAGATTATGCACAGCAGCAGGGAATACAGTTTGTAATAAATTCTTTTACTAAATTAACAAGTACTCCCACGATCATAAATAAAAACTTGCAGTTTGATGTTAGTGTTTTAATTTCAACAAAAGTGATTGTAGAGGAAATAGTATTTATTCCACTTTGTAAGAACTGTGAAATTTGGCACAAGAGAAGAGAGGAGAAATAATAAGGGAGGGAAAATAATGACTAATGAAAAATATGATTGCTACTTAGTAAAACAGAAAGATGGAACATTACTAAAATTTTGTTATAATAGTCAGCAAGGTGTATATTATCAGACCCTTATGAAACAGAGTTGGTCAAGGAAGAAGAGTATTTATAAAGAGAGTTTTAAATGTTTTTATGTCTTAGAGGAGTTGAACGAGAGAATTCATGTTTTTTGCCAAGATATTTGTGGAGATATCATTTTGTGCACATTAGAAGTAACAGAATGGACGTATAAAATACTTCTCCACATGAAGTATGATGTAATCATGCCTATATACATTAGAGGCTTCTTTCATCTAAATGATATTCATTTGTTATATAATATAGTAGATAAAAATATGCAATCAGAAGTATTGGTTCATCAGATTTCTGAAAGTGGTATACAATGGAACTATCCGCAAATAATAAGCAAACTAGATTATTATTATAAATTTCCATATAGTATTTATAAAGATTGTAAATCAAACATAGTACTATTAAGCACTAGGTTTGATGGGGTGTATCAATTAACTTCTAGAAATTTTCACATTATTGACGGGAGATGGGGAAATCAAGAAGTCATACATACATCTCTATTACCTTACATAGATTTTACATTTTGTGCAGAAGAAAATAGAAATCATTATCTGTTTATTACTCAAGATGATCAGATTAATAGAGTTATTTATCAGTATAAGGGAATGGGACTGCAAAAAAATATTATACTGTTTCAAGATGAAACGATTGATTCTTGCTTATTAGTACTATCAAACAAGATATTATGGGCCCTCTGGATTTGTGACGATAAACTTTATGGGTGCATTTCTACAAATTATGGGCAAAATTTTAGCAGTTCAAGGGTATACAAGCACTTTGATAAAGAAATACCTGTAAAGGTATTCTACCAAGAGTATTTAGCAGATAAGCAAAATGAGCATATTTCTCATGAAATATATGTAATAAACGTAAATGGAGAACAACAATTATTTTTGCGCGAGCTATTAAAAAATTCTTTGGCTGTACAAGTATGTGATAACGACTGTTTAAAAGCTAGGGTAGAAAATTCAGATTGTGAAATAGTAGAACTAGAGGATCATTTTACAAAAGTAAAAATACTTAAAAGAGAAAAAGAAGAATTACAAGAAAAACTTAAAATTTTAGAAGAAGAACTGAGAAAATTGAATGAGAATATGAAGTACGAAAAAGATCAAGTATTAAAGTTGCAATATCAATTTTATAAGGAAAAAGAGAAAATTGAGTTGTGCGCCAATGATAAAGATAGATTAAAAGAGAAAAATAGTTATTTAGAAAAGAAGCTGTTATTAAAAGATAAAGAAAAAACACTAATTGAAAAAAAGTTAGTTGAAAAAAATAAGGAAAATGAAAATTTAAAGCATCAAATAGACGTTATGAGAGTTCAGAATTTATCTAATTCAGAAAAATATATAGAGGAAAGTAGTTATGAAAGATCTAAGCAAGTAAGATTTTCTTTGATTAAATGGTTGTTTGATGATGAAAAAAAAGTGGATTCGTAAAGAAGCAAAAAATATTTATAGTTTATGCAAATAAACTATAATAAGACGTGATTAAATCTAAAATTTAAAGTTCATATACAGTTAATGAAGAAGAATATATGGATATGGTATAGAAACTAAAGTAAATAGTATAAGTACAAATACTTTTTATTTTATCCTACATATTATAAAATAATAACGAATTAGAGTATAAATAAAAGAACGAGTCAACAATCGAAGGATTATGGATTCGTTCTTTTGTTGATTATTTATAGAATTAACTTTTAATTAACATAGATTAACATAAATTAAATATAAGCTTAATATCATAAGGGTATATTTAAAACGGTGGAAATAATAAACATGTAATAAAAGGAAAATTAAAGATATATCAATTTTAGAAAGCAGGTAAGCATATGGCGAAAGTTATTTTAAAGCAGTTAAATAAATGGTATGAGAATGATTATAAAGCTGCTAATAACATTAATTTAAATATTGAAGATGGAGAATTTGTAGTTTTAGTTGGACCATCAGGATGTGGTAAATCTACAATTTTAAGGATGATTGCAGGACTCGAACAGATGTCTTCAGGTGAATTGTATATCGGTGAGAAATTGGTTAACAAGGTTGAGCCAGTAGACAGAGATATAGCTATGGTATTTCAAAATTATGCCCTATATCCACATTTTTCTGTTTATGAAAATATGGCGTTCGCACTTAAGATAAAAAAGATGAATAAGAAAGAAATAAATAATAAAATACAAGAAGCAGCTAATATATTAGAACTTCAGGACTTGTTAAATAGAAAACCAAAAGAGTTATCGGGGGGACAAAGACAAAGAGTTGCACTTGGGCGTGCAATAGTTAGAGAACCTAAGGTGTTTTTAATGGATGAGCCACTTTCAAACTTAGATGCAAAACTCAGGGTATCTATGCGAAGCGAAATAATTAAACTTCATGAAAGACTTAAAACAACTTTTATTTATGTAACTCATGATCAAATAGAAGCCATGACTATGGGAAGCAAGATTGTTGTAATGAATAAAGGAGAGATACAACAAGTTGCGGATCCAGTCACAATATATGAAAATCCAAGTAATAAATTTGTTGCTAGTTTCATCGGATCGCCACAAATGAATTTTTTAGATGCAACAGTGGATAGAACGGATGATAATTTATATATTGAAAATGATTATATTAAATATGAGATTAAGAATAATGAATTAAAAAACATTCTTGAAGAAAGGTATAGCAGGGCAGAAGTAATAATCGGAATAAGACCAGAGGATATTGAAGTGGTTGGAAACGATGAAAGGGAACTTTATGAGAGGTTTGATATAGAAGACAAAAATAATAATAAAACTAACGATCTGGTAGATAATGAAAGAGTGGGGGCCTTAGATAAAAATAATGTTGTAAATATCCAGATAGAGCTTATTGAGATTTTAGGATCAGAAACTTATATACACTTTAATATTAAAGACAGCAAGATGATCTGTAAGGTTAATGGAGTCTTTAGGGGAAAAAGAGGAGAAACTATCAGTCTTAGATTTAATCTTGAAAAATCACATTTCTTTGATAAAGACAGTGAAAATAGAATTAATTAGATTAGGAGGAATGATAATGAAGAATTTATTAAAGAAGGTAGAGCCGTATCTTTATTTAATGCCTTGTCTTTTAGGATTTTGGATATTTATGTTTTACCCATTTATAAAAACAGTCTTTTTGAGTTTTAACATAACAAATGCAAATGGAGAAGCTATTGAATTTGTTGGATTTAATAATTATAAAGAGTTATTCTTGTCACCAGACTTTATAAGTAGCATTGGTGTAACTATCAAATTCGTAGCAATAACAGCAATACCTGCAATACTTATTGGACTTGGACTTGCTATTCTTGCCAATAAGAAACTTAAGGGAAGCAGGATATATGAAGTTCTGTTTGCAATGCCGATGGCAGTATCTTCAGCAGCTGCAGCAGCAGTTTGGATGCTATTGTTCCATCCATCAATAGGATTTATAAATTATATTTTAAAATCACAAATTGGGTGGCTAACTGATGAAAAGCTAGCACTATTTTCAGTAGCATTAGTTACTGTATGGCTTAATATAGGGCTAAATTTTATATTTATATTAACAGGACTAAAAAATATTCCAGATGAATTAAATGAAAGTGCACAAATTGATGGAGCTAAAATGGGAAAGAAATTCCTTAAATTAACATTACCACTTGTTTCTCCTACATTATTTTTTGTTGTTTTTATAAATATAATTAATTCATTTCAATCATTTGCACAAATTAAATTATTAACGTCAGGTGGACCAGCTAATTCTACTAATGTAATAGTCCATGAAATTTACAGGGAAGCATTTTTTAATAATAGATTCGAAACCGCATGTGCAGAATCAATAGTACTATTTTTAATAATACTATCGATAACATTGATTCAACTAAAACTTGAAAAGAGAGGAGTTTATTATTCATAATGGAAAGTAAAACAAAAAAATGTATATTGTATTCATTTAATATTGTAATTGGGCTTTTGATAATTTCTCCGATACTTTATGGACTTAGTGTAAGTCTAATGACTCCAGATGAGATATTTTCTTATCCACCCAAATTATTTCCATCAAGTATTAATTTAGATAATTACAAACATGTAATAACGACAGTTCCAATTTTTAGATTTATCTTCAATAGTTTTTATGTTTCTCTTGTAGTTACAATAGGGCAAATAATAACTTCCTGCTTAGCTGCATATGCATTTTCTTATTTTAATTTTAAAGGAAGAAACTTATTATTCGTTTTATGCTTATCTACTTTAATGATTCCAAGTGAATCTACAATAATAGCAAATTATTTAACAATAGCAAAACTTGGATGGACAGATAGCTATACAGGACTTATAGTACCATTTTTGGTATCAGCTATGGGCATATTCCTAATAAGGCAATTTTATTTAACTGTGCCGAAAGAATTAAAAGAAGCATCAACGCTTGATGGTTGCGGTAATTTGAGATTTTTTGTAAAAGTATTGCTCCCTATATCAAAGCCAGTAATATCATCCCTTGGGGTTTATACATTTTTAAATACATGGAATCAATACATGTGGCCATTGCTAGTAACAAATGCGCCGGAAAAAAGAACTGTTCAAATTGGAATTAGTATGTTGCAATTTGCAGAAAGTCAAAATATAGGACTAGTTTTTGCAGGCGTTATAATGATTATTTTGCCATCAATATTAATTTTTATAATTGGACAAAAGCAACTTGTAAAAGGGATTATGTCTGGAGGGGTGAAGGGATAAAACGTTAAAGATAGATAAATTATATTAATCAGTAAGCCAAAATAAAATTAATGTGAATTGTTTCTTTATTATAAAAAAGAATGGAGGATTTCAAATGAAAAAGAAAATTTTATCGGTAATTCTTGCGTCTTGCGTAGGTATGACATTGCTAGTTGGTTGCGGAAGCGCTAGTACTAATAGTGCACAGAACAAAACAGCTGGACAAACGGAAATTGTATTTTGGCACTCTATGGGTGGCGGTGGCGGAGAAGCTATCAATGAAATGGTGGACAAGTTTAATAAAGAGAACAAGAGTAACATTAAAGTTACGGCACAATATCAAGGAGAATATGATGACGCAATTAATAAGATAAAAAGTTCAAAGGATAAGAGTACTTATCCAGATGTAATGCAACTTTACGATATTGGAACTAGATGGATGATAGACTCTAAGTTATCAACACCAATGCAAAAATTTATAGATGATGAAAAATATGATATTTCATCGTTAGAGCCTAATCTCTTAGGATATTATACTATTGATAATAAGTTAAATTCAATGCCATTTAATTCATCAACACCAATTCTTTATTATAACAAGACAGCTTTCAAAGAAGCAGGATTAGATCCAGAAAAAGCTCCAGCAGATTTTGATGAAGTAAAAACATATTCAGAGAAATTAACTAAGAAAGATGGAAATACTGTTACTCAATATGGATACTCTATGGCTATTTATGGATGGTTTTTTGAACAATTTTTAGCTAAGCAGTTAACGCCATTTGCAAATAACGGAAATGGTAGAGATTCTGGTGCCACTAGCGTAGATTTTAAAAATAATGGTGGTGGAGTAAAGATTCTAAATACTTGGAAAGGTCTGTATGATGAAGGTTTGCTTGGAAATTTCGGTAGGAAATCAGCGGATACACAACAAGCTTTCATAGCAGGAAAAACAGCAATGTTTATTGATTCAACTGCATCACTTAATGATGTATTAAAGGGTGTTAATAAAAAATTTGAAGTTGGAACAGCATTTTTACCTAAAATAAACAAGGATGATAAAGGTGGAGTTTCAATCGGTGGCGGATCATTATGGATTTTAAATAAAGATGATGAAGCAAAACAAAAAGCAACTTTTGAATTTATTAAATTTATGGTAGAACCAGAACAACAAGTGTACTGGAATGAAAAAACAGGATATTTTCCAGTAACTACAAAATCCTATGATTTACAAGCAATGAAAGATCACTTGACACAGATGCCTCAATTTAAAACAGCAATTGACCAATTACATGCATCACCAATTGAATCTAGAGGGGCACTTCTTGGAGTGTTTCCAGAAGCAAGACAAACTAATGAAACAAATATAGAAGCAGTTCTTCAGGGAAAATTAACGCCAGAAGAAGCTATAGAATCTAGTGAAAAATCAATAAATTCAGCAATAGAAAAGTATAATAAAGCAAATAAATAAAATCTTATTTATTAATTATAAGTACAATTTAATAAAATTAAAAGATAGAAGATATTAAAAAGTATCTTCTATCTTTTTACTATGAATATGTTAAAATTTATAGATATACCCAAATTAAGAAAATATATTAAAATAAATGAGGATGTGTTACGATTTGAAAATTTTAAATATTGCTCATAGAGGATATAGTGGAAAATTTGATGAAAATACAATGATAGCCTTTAAAAAGGCTATAGAATATAAGGCTGATGGAATAGAGACAGATGTTCAATTATCTAAAGATAATATACCAATTATAATTCATGATGAAACATTAGATAGAACTACTAATGGCCATGGATATGTTAAGGATTATACATTAGATGAACTTAAAAGATTTATAACTAAAAGCATGCCTAAAGTTAAAGCATTAAAAGAAAATGCGTTAGGACAATTACAGTATTCAAAATATAATAATATATTAAAATTAGATGAATATACAGTGGAAGAAACAAGATATTTTCAAAGTAAAAATGGAGAAGAAATACCAACATTAAGAGAACTTCTAGAACTTGTAGCAGGGTCTAATTTAAAAGTACTAAATTTAGAATTAAAAAATAGTATAATTCCTTATTCTGGCTTAGAAGAAAAAGTTCTATCAATGATTTATGAATATAGTTTACAAGATAAAATTATAATTTCAAGCTTTAATCATTTAAGCTTAGTTAGGATAAGAAAGTTAGATAAAGAAATAAAACTAGGAGCATTAACCGATTCAACGCTTGCAAATGTGCCAAGATATTTACAAGAGATTTCTGTAGAGTGCTATCATCCATTTTTCCCAAGTATATTAAATAAAGAATATATGAAAGAAATAAAAGATGCAGGAATAATAGTAAATCCATATACAGTTAATGAAGAAGAACATATGAATATGGTTATCAAAGCTAACGTAAATAGTATAATTACAAATGAAGTTGAGAGGCTACATAATTTACTTAAAGATAACAGAAATAGATTTTAGGGTTACAAATCATCTTCAAATGATAAAAGAATATTTGAGGATGATTTTTTTATTTTCAAATATAATATAAAAATATAGCTAAAAAGTGATATAGGAATTATAATTAATAGATATACTATTATTTATAATAGATATAAGGCACATTAAAAAAATATACAGCGAATCTTTGGGCTGTTATTTTCTTTCATGTACCTAACTTAAGGGGGGGCATTAAATGAAAAAGGTAAAAATAGCACTACTAGGATTGGGGAATGTTGGTCGTGGTGTTTGGATAATTTTAAATTCCAATAAAGAAGAAATAATGAAAAGATGTGGATATGAAGTTGAAGTTGCAAAAGTACTTGTAAGAGATAAGAATAAGGCAAGAGGCGTAGAAATACCAGACGAATTAATAACTACAAATTTTAATGATATATTAGAAGATGATAGTATTAAAATTGTTGTTGAAGTTATGGGAGGAATTGAACCAGCTAGAGATTATATGCTTAAGTGCATGGATAAGAAAAAACATATAGTAACTGCAAACAAAATGTTGCTCGCGACTGGTGGAGATGAGCTTTTTGAAAAAGCGGATGAAAAAGGAATAATGTTCCACTATGAAGCGAGTGTAGCTGGAGGAATTCCGATCATAAAGGGAATAGATGAAAGTTTAACTGCTAATAAGATAGAAGCTCTTTATGGTATTGTAAATGGTACAACGAACTATATTTTAAGTAAAATGGAACTTGAAGATGCTGACTTTGAGGATGCTTTAAAAGAAGCTCAAGAAAAAGGTTATGCAGAAGCTGATCCTACATCAGATATTGAAGGATATGATGCTCAATATAAATTAGCAATACTTGCATCATTAGCGTTCGGATCAAAAATAGATGTAAATAATATATATAGAGAAGGTATTACTAAGATTGCAGCTGTGGATATGAAATATGCCAAAGAATTTAAAATGGGGATTAAATTATTAGCAATTGCAAAAGAAGTTAATGGTAAAATAGAACTTAGAGTTCATCCTACAATGATTCCTAAAAAACAGCCACTTTCAAATGTATATGATTCTTATAATGCAGTATTCATAAGAGGTAATGCAGTTGGAGAGTTAATGTTTTATGGAAGAGGAGCAGGAGATCTTCCTACAGGTAGCGCTGTGGTAAGTGATATTGTTTCAATAGTAAGAAGTAATGTTGAAACAGAAAATCCTAATCCTGTGGTAAAGAATAACCTGTGGAAACGAGAGATTTTAGATATGGGGTCGGTTGAAAGTAAATTTTATATTAGAGCTAATGTATTAGATGAATCAGGAGTACTTGGAGAAATAACAACAATACTTGGAAGAAATAATGTGAGTATACGCTCAGTAATACAAAAAGGCGACGAAGAAGATGGACACGTAACTATTGTACTAGTTACTCATAAAACAAATGAAGCGCAAATTAACAGTGCAATTAAAGAAATTACAGAATTAAAGGCAGTTAATCAAATAGATAATATTATAAGGATAGAAGACTTTAAGTAGAGTACATACTTTAAATACTATATTATAAGCATATGAAAATTCAGATGGATTAAAAACTCAATATAAAATACCACCTTTTATATAAAAGGTGGTATTTTATATTGAGTTTTTTAAATTAACGAATTTAGCTAAAATATTTCTATGAAAATTAAGTAAAATATAGGAAGTATATGTTATAATAGAATTATAATTTGGTATAAAAGTCTAATACTGTAAGGAAATGATTTTAAGGATGTTTTATAAATATAAAGAGAAAGGGTGATTATTTTGACTGGTAAAATAAAAAAAGCTATCGATGAAATTATTCAAGAGCGTTCTAGAGGAAATCCTGCTATTGCAGAAATGACTATAGCAAAATTAATATTAAAAGGGCTTAATCCAAATAAATTCAATGATAATTCCCCTGATGATGCAGTAATTATTGAAAAACTTCTTAAAATAGCTAAACAATTGAATGTAAAAAATCTTAAAAACAAGGAAATAAATATAAAATCCGTATTTTCAATTAAAGTATTAGAAAAAGAGGTTGTATTAGATATTAAAAGTCAATTAAATATTTTCAATACGAAACTTATAATATTCTTTGCTTCTTCTGATTTTGATCAAGGGAAGATTAGTAGTCTTATGCAAGAAGCTTTTAATGATTGCATAGTAGTTGGATGTTCTACAGCAGGTGAAATAGTAAGTGGAAAAATATTGAGAAATTCTGTTGTAGCAATGGCTATTAATTCTAATATTATTTCAGATATAAAAGTAGAAGTTATCGAAAATATGAAAGAAAATTTAAATTTAGAGACAGCTTTTGTAAATTTTGAAGAATATTATAATCAGAGTTTATATACGATGGAGACAACAAAATTTGTTGGAATAACTTTAATTGATGGTCTAAGCATGAAAGAAGAAAGCATAATGGATTCAATAGGTAACAGAACTAATATTTTCTTTGTTGGTGGGTCTGCCGGAGATAACAATAGATATTTAAAGACTTATGTTTGTGCAAATGGAAGGGCATATAATGATTCGGCAATTCTTATATTACTAAAAATCAATGATAATGCTGAATTCAGCATTATTAAAACACAAAGCTTTAAAGCATTGGATCATATATTTATTGCAAACAAGGTGGATGAGAAAATGCGAGAAGTTATTGAATTTAATAATAGATCTGCTGTTTTCACATATGCAGAAGCTGTACAAGCATCATGCATTGAAGATGTAGAAAAATATTTTATGACCAATCCACTAGGGTTAGACTCTGGCGAAGAGGATATATTTATAAGAACTCCTCAACAAACAAAGGGTACAAGCATGTTGTTTTATTGTAATATACTTAAAGGAATGGAGGTTAGATTGCTTAAATCCACAAATATAATTGAAGATACTAAGAGAGCTATTAAAAATAAAATAACTGAATTTGGACAAATTGATGGTATTATAAATTTCGATTGTGTTGAACGGATCCTTGAATTGGAGGGAAAAAACCTTAAAGAGCAATATGCTGAAATATTTAGTTGTATTCCAACCATAGGTTTTGCAACTTATGGAGAACAGTTTATAGGTCATATGAACCAAACATCGGCTATGTTAGTTTTTAGATCAAAAACAAATACATAAATTATTATGAGGTTATTTAATTAATATAATTAAAATATTCTGAAAGGGAGCTATAAAGAATGGAAAATATGCAACTTTTTCTAAGTAAAGCTAATATACTTATTGTTGATGATTCTCCTTCAAATGTTAAAATATTGACAAGTATACTTAAGCAGAAAGAATATAATAACATACGGAATGCTTCAAATAGTGAATTAGCCATAAAATATGCTAAGGAAATGCCATCAGACATAATATTAATCAATATTAATATACCTGGTATTGATGGATTTAGAATTTGCAAAAACTTTAGAAATAATGAGAAGCTGAAGGAAATTCCAATCATTTTAATTAATAATTATAACGAAAGTATTGATGAGGAAAAAATGTTCGCTATAGGAGCAACTGATTATTTAACTATACCATTTAATTATAAAGAAGTTATTATGAAAATTGAGACACATCTAAAGTTTGGCCTAAGGAAACTCGAATTAAAAGGGTTTGGCAGTAAGCAACAAGATTTTGCTAAGGGAGAAGTAGTGAAATTAAAAAAAGAAACTAGTAATCTAAATTCAGCAGAGAATGAATCAGAGAGAAATCAATACAATTATAAAGAAGCTTATAATAAATTAAAGAAATCGAATGAAGAATTGACGCAGGCAAATATTTATTTGGAAAATAAAGTACTTGAGAGAACTCGGCAACTTAGCGAAATAACTCTGGAACTAAAAGAATTCAACATTATGTTAGAAGAGGAAATTACTGAACGTACTAAAACTGAAGATGCATTAAAAGAAAGTGAAAGACAATTTAGATATTCTATAGAGGAAGCTCCAGTACCCATGATGCTATATAGTGAGGATGGAGAAATAAAGAAGATTAATAGAACATGGACTGATATTACAGGATATACGATTAAAGATATTCCGATGATCTCTGAATGGGCAAAAATAACAGATGCATTTTCAGAAGACTTAGAGGGAATTGATATAAATAGATTAATTAATTCTAATAAAAGGCAAAATGATGGTGAATACTCTATAAAAACAAAAGATGGGAATATCAGAACCTGGAATTTTTATTCAGCATATATTGGAAAATTACAGGATGGACATAATTTGTTAATGAGGGTAGCGATAGATATAACCGAAAGAAAACACATGGAAGAGTTACAAAATAGTTTTGAGGAGGAACGAAAAAAATCATATGAGATTAAACAGTATGATAGGATTAAAACAGAGTTTTTTTCTAATATTTCACATGAACTTAGGACGCCAATCAATGTTATTTTTTCTGCACTGCAAATACATGAACTTAAATTAAAAAACTGCTCATTCCCAGACAGAACTATAGATAAATATAAATATACAAAGATAATGAAACAAAATTGCTATCGTCTTTTAAGGCTTATTAATAATATAATCGATATAACAAAAATAGATTCAGGTTACTTTGATATAAATGAAAGTAATATCGATATAATAAATCTCGTAGAAAATATAACATTATCTGTAGCTGATTATATTGAAAACAAAGGAATATCACTTATATTTGATACAGTTGTGGAGGAAAAAATTATTTCTTGTGATCCTGAAAAGATAGAAAGAATTATCTTAAATTTATTATCAAATGCAGTGAAATTTACCTCTTGTGGTGGTAAAATAATGGTTAATATAGAAGACTGTGTTGGAAATGTTTGTATAAAAATAAAAGATACAGGAATAGGTATTCCTGAGGATAAGCTAAATTCTATATTCGAACGGTTTGTACAAGTTGATAAATCTCTGGCGAGAAATAATGAAGGGAGCGGAATAGGACTTTCTCTTGTGAAGTGCTTGGTAGAGCTACATGATGGCACAATATCAGTGGAAAGCAAAGTGGGATATGGGACTGAATTTAGTATATATATTCCATGCAGATTAGTGGATAAAGCTAATGATGAAATTGAATGCCGTGATTCAATAGATAAAAAAGTAATTGAAAAAATTCACTTGGAATTCTCAGATATATATAACTAAAAATATAAAAATTGTGTTATTTAATAGTAATGGTGTGGCTATTGAAAAAATAAAATTATACTTTAGTTTGACACTAGAAGATAAATATGTAATACTAAAACAAAAAGAAAACAGTTACATAAGGGATAAGTATAATAAAAGTATCACTATTATTAATATTTTTAAATATATTAATTCTGGAGCAACATATATCTAAAAATAAATAATGTAGGCTATAGAGAGTTAGAGAATAGAGCCACATAAAACTGAATTTACTTAAAATTTTTATAACTATTTAAGTGAATTTAAAACTTATATTTAAGCAATATAAAAATTATCGTATTGCTTAAATATAAGGGTGTTTTATGTGGCTATAATTATGGGCAAAATTACTGTTAGGTATATATATCTAAACTTTTAAGACAAATAATTTTCTATAGATTAAGTTTTAAAAGTATAGGTATATATTATATTCTTACAGAAAGTAATATAAATCAATAAGAAGTAGCAGCATATTTGTCATCTAGGCTTGTAATAAATATTGGAAGCCAAAAGAAGAAGGGAAAAGAGGTGGGTATAGGAAAAAATACAGTAGAAAGCGCAAGAGGTTAAAAAGAGGAATCAACATCAAAATATTATAGAATTAAAAAGGAGATAATGTTATGACGATTTTTTTTGCAGAAATGATTGGAACTTTATTACTTATTCTTTTAGGTGACGGTGTTGTTGCAAACGTTGTATTAAAAAATTCCAAGGGACATGGATCAGGATGGATGGTTATTACAACCGGATGGGCTTTCGCTGTAGCAATTCCAGCCCTTATTTTTGGAAGTTATAGTGGAGCCCATTTTAATCCGGCACTAACAATTGCATTTGCAGTAATAGGAAAATTAACATGGAGTCAAGTTCCAATATATTTAGCAGGACAATTTTTAGGTGGTTTTTTGGGCGCAGTTTTAGTATTTGTTCAGTATTATGATCAATTCAAATCAACTGATGATAAAATGGACAAACTAGGTGTCTTCGCTACAATTCCAGCTGTAAGGAACAATTTAATTAATTTTATGAGCGAAGTTATAGGAACATTTGTACTTGTATTTGGAATTTTAGGAATAGGAGGTCAAAATTTAGTTAATGGAGTTGGCACATTATGTGTAGGATTTTTAATTTGGGTAATTGGATTAAGTTTAGGTGGATCAACTGGATATGCAATTAACCCTGCTAGAGATTTAGCACCAAGAATTGCACATGCATTATTACCTATACCTAATAAAGGTGATTCAGATTGGAAATATGCATGGATTCCAGTTATTGCTCCAATAATAGGCGGGGTTCTAGGAGCAGTATCTTATACAATGTTTTTATAGTAAATAAAATCAAGGCAAACTTATTAGCATAAACGTTAAATGAAAAGAATAAGAAAATAGTATTTAAATAAAGAATAGATAAAGGTATATCATCAATTAAAAATCAAGAAATAGAGATATATAACTATAGAATTTATTGAAGTTGCATTGTTAGATTATAATTTAATTTGACACTGAGAGATAAATATGTAATAATTGTAACCAACAGAAAACAAGAGAAAACAATTACATTAGGAGTATATATGAATATTAAAGAATTATTAGAAGAAAATCCAGTTATAGCAGCAGTGAAAAATGAAGAACAATTAGATCTAGCGGTAAATTCATCTACTCAAATCATATTTGTTTTATTTGGAGATTTAATGAATATCAAAAAAATAAGTGAAGTCATAGAATCTAAGAATAAGATAGGAATAATTCACATAGATTTAGTTGAGGGTCTTACAAATAAGGAAGTTGTTATAAGATATGTAAAAGAAGAGACAAAATTTAGTGGAATAATCAGTACAAAACCTCAAGTTGTGAAACTTGCTAAAAAATATAATTTAATAGCAGTTCAAAGAGTGTTTATTTTTGATACACTTTCATTGAATACTGTGAAAAACCATATGATATCAGAATGTGATGCAGTAGAGGTATTACCTGGAATAGTTCCAAAGGTACTTAAAATAATTTCTAAGTATTCTAATAAACCAGTGGTTGCTGGAGGATTAATTGAGACCAAAGAAGAGGTAATGCAAGCATTAAGTTCAGGAGCAACATGTATATCTACAACTAAAAAAGAAATTTGGGAAATGTAGGCTGTAGAGAATTAGAGAATAGAGCCACATAAAACTAAAATTACTTAGGAAAAATTTATTAGTACTAAGTAAATTTTAAACTTATAATTAGAGCAATAGAAAGGATATATTATTATTGCTTGGAGTATGAGAGTGTTTTATGTGGCTATAATTATGGGCAAAATTACTGTTGTGGATATTATTAATAAAAATATAAATTTAGAAAGTGGTGTATATTATGAAAAAATACGTAATAGCGTTAGATCAAGGTACAACAAGTTCAAGAGCAGTAATTTTTGATAAGGATCAAAATATATTAGGAATAAGTCAAAAAGAATTCACTCAAATATATCCGAATAATGGTTGGGTAGAACATAATCCTTTAGAGATATGGGCTAGTCAATATGGGGTTTTGCAAGAAGTAATAGCAAAAACCAATATAACCCAAGAAGAAGTAGCAGCAATAGGTATTACAAATCAAAGAGAAACTACAGTTGTTTGGGACAAAAAGACAGGAAAACCTGTATATAATGCAATAGTATGGCAATGTAGAAGAACAGCGTCAATAGTAGAAGAACTCAAGAAGGACATAGAGTTTAAAGATTATATTAAAGAGAATACAGGGTTATTATTAGATGCTTATTTTTCAGCAACTAAGATAAAATGGATTTTAGATAATGTTGAAGGTGCACGAGCTAAGGCAGATAATGGAGAATTGTTGTTTGGAACTGTAGATACTTGGCTTGTATGGAAGCTTACAAATGGAAAAGTTCATGTAACTGATTACACTAATGCATCTAGAACAATGCTTTATAATATAAAAGATTTAAAATGGGACACAAGGATTTTAGAAAAGCTTAAAATTCCAAGATCGATGTTGCCAGAAGTTAAAAACTCTTCAGAAGTATATGGTTATACCAATCTTGGTGGTACTGGTGGAATCAGAGTTCCGATATCTGGAATAGCCGGAGATCAGCAAGCAGCACTTTTTGGACAAGCGTGCTTTGAAAAAGGAACTGCTAAAAATACTTATGGAACAGGTTGTTTTTTGCTTATGAATACTGGAGACAAGATGGTTCAAAGTAAAAATGGACTTATAACAACTATTGCGATTGGAATAGATGGTAAGATTGAATATGCATTAGAAGGATCAGTATTTGTTGGCGGCGCTATAATTCAATGGATTAGAGATGAGCTAAAATTAGTTACTGATGCAGCAGATACAGAATATTTTGCAAAGAAAGTAAAAGATAATGGTGGGGTATACATTGTTCCAGCATTTACTGGACTTGGTGCTCCATACTGGGATATGTATGCAAGAGGATGTATTTTCGGGTTAACAAGAGGTTCAAATAGAAATCATATAATAAGAGCAGCACTTGAATGCATAGCATATCAAACTAAGGATTTGTTAGTAGCTATGGAAGAGGATTCAGGATGTAAGCTTAAGAATCTTAGAGTTGATGGTGGAGCGAGTAGAAATAATTTACTTATGCAGTTCCAATCAGATATTACAGGAGTAGAAGTTTTAAGACCTATTATAACAGAAACAACTGCACTAGGAGCAGCATATCTAGCAGGACTTGCAGTAGGTTTTTGGAAGTCAAAAGAAGAAATTGCAAAGAGCTGGACTATAAGCGAAACATATACTCCTAATTTAGATGAAGAAAAGAAAGCTATATTATATAGAAAGTGGAAAAAGGCAGTAGAAAGAGCAAAAGGCTGGGAAGATGATTAAAACATTGTAAGATTCAGAAATGAGTGCTGGACAAGTATACATTTACAGAGTATAATATAAATATAAAAGAATAATAAATGTGCTGAGAGAATATAGAGTCAGGCATAAAAATTAAGGTGAATTTTCACCTTGTTTTTAGCTTGGCTTTTTTTTATGCGAATAAGGAGGACCTAACATGTATGATGTAGCAATAATTGGAGCAGGGGTCATTGGAAATTCTATTTTTAGAGAACTAACTAAGTACAATTTGAAAGTAGTAGTTTTAGAAAAAGAAAAAGATGTATCAATGGGATCTAGTAAAGCTAATTCAGCGATAGTTCATGCTGGATATGATCCTAAAGAAGGTACTTTGATGGCAAAGTATAATGTAACAGGAAATGAAATGTTTGAAGATTTATGTAAAGAATTAAGTGTACCATTTAAAAGAAATGGGTCATTAATCTTAGCTTTTAATGAAGAAAACTTAGAGACAGTACGATCTCTTTATGAAAATGGAACTAAAATAGGAGTAAAGAATTTAAGAATTTTAAGTAAAGATGAAGTTTTAGCAATGGAACCGAATCTTAGTGAAGAAGTAAAAGGAGCATTGTATGCACCAACTGGAGGCATTGTTGGACCATTTGAATATACAATTGCACTAGCTGAAAATGCAGTATTAAATGGTGGAGAAATTAAACTAAAAAAAGAAGTTGTTTCAATAGAAAAGAATAATATATTCAAAATTGCAACGCTAGATGGAGAAGTTATAGAATCTGAATTTATTATAAACGCAGCAGGGGTTTATGCAGATAAGATCCATAATTTAATATGCGAGGAAAGTTTTAAGATAGTGCCAAGAAGTGGTGAATATTTTGTAATGGATAAAAGTCAAGGACATATATTTGAACATACAATATTTCAATCTCCATCTAAGTTAGGCAAAGGAGTATTGGTTACCCCAACTGTTCATGGAAACTTACTTATCGGACCAGATGCTAGAGATATAGAAGATAAGGAAGAACTAGGAACTGTAGCGGCGGGATTAGATGCTATACGCGAAGCTTCAATGCATACGACCAAGAAAGTTAATTTTAGAGAAGGTATAAGAAATTTTGCTGGTCTTAGAGCTGTTTCAGATACTGGAGACTTTATAATAGAAGAAAATGATAAAATCAAAGGTTTTATTGATGCAGCAGGAATGAAATCACCAGGATTATCTTCAGCACCAGCTATAGCAATAGGTGTAGTAGATATATTACATAAAGCAGGATGCAAGTTAGAAAAGAAAGAAATTTTCACTGAAAAAAGAGAACAAATCCATTTTATGGAGTTAGCACCTAAGGAAAAGGCTAAATTAATAAAGAAAAATCCACAATATGGGAGAATAGTATGCAGATGTGAAAGCATAACTGAAGGTGAAATTGTAGATGCAATAAAAAGAAGTTTTGGAGTACTTTCATTAGATGGCATTAAGAGAAGATGTAGACCTGGAATGGGAAGATGCCAAGGTGGATTTTGTGGACCAAAAGTTCAAGAGATAATTGCAAGAGAATATAATATTCCACTTGAAAGTGTTATCTTAGAAAAAGATAATTCTTATATTCTAGTAGGTAAAACAAAGTAGAAGGCGAGGTAGAGTTATGAATTATGAATTAATAGTAGTAGGCGGAGGTCCAGCAGGCCTTGCAGCAGCATATGAAGCATATAATAATGGTATAAAAAAAATATTGATTATAGAAAGAGATAAGGAATTAGGTGGAATATTAAATCAATGTATTCACAATGGTTTTGGTCTTCATACATTTAAAGAAGAACTTACAGGACCTGAATATGCTAGTAGATTTATTGAAATGATTGAAAATACTAATGTTGAGGTAAAACTTGATACTATGGTATTAGATATAACAAAAGATAAAACAGTTTATGCAATAAATGCAAATGACGGATATATGGAACTTAAAGCAAAAGCCATAATTCTTGCAATGGGCTGTAGAGAAAGAACTCGAGGTGCTATTAACATACCTGGTGAAAGGCCAGCGGGTATATTTAGTGCAGGTGCTGCTCAAAGATATATTAATGTAGAAGGATATATGCCAGGCAAAGAAGTGATTATACTAGGATCTGGGGATATCGGACTTATAATGGCAAGAAGAATGACACTTGAAGGTGCTAAAGTCAAAGCTGTTGTTGAACTTTGTCCATATTCAAATGGATTAAATAGGAATATAGTTCAATGTTTAAATGATTATGATATTCCACTATATTTATCTCATACAATAGTAGATATAATTGGAAAAGAAAGACTTGAAAAAGTAGTAATAGCAGAAGTAGATGAAAACAAGAAACCTATTAAAGGAACTGAAAAAGAATTTAATGTAGATACGTTATTATTGTCTGTTGGATTAATTCCTGAAAATGAATTGTCACTTAATGCTGGAATTGAAGGAGATAAAAGAACTAATGGTCTAACTGTTACCGAAAGTATGGAAACCACAGTAAATGGAATATTTGCATGTGGCAATGTAGTTCATGTTCATGATTTAGTTGATTTTGTAACAGAAGAATCGAAACATACAGGGCGTTCAGTAGCTAAGTATATAAAAGAAGAACTTAAAGAAAATAAATATGTAAATATAATCAATGGTAAAAATATTAATTATACAGTTCCACAAAGACTTGACACAGATGCTGTTTCCGATAAGTTAACTATATTTATGAGAGTAAATAATATATACCATAATAAAGCATTAGTTGTAAGAAGCGATGATGAAGTTATATCTAAATTTAAGAGAGCACATCTAGCACCATCAGAAATGGAAAAAGTGGTATTAAGTAAAGCGTTATTAGATAAAGTTAAAGGTGATATAACAATATCATTAGAGGATGGTGAATAAAATGGAGAAAGAATTAATTTGTATATGTTGTCCTAAAGGATGTCATTTAAAGGTAGATACTAAAGCAAATAAAGTAAGTGGAAATGGATGTATTAGAGGTATTGAATATGGAATAAACGAGGTCACTAATCCAGTAAGAGTAATAACTTCAACTGTTAAGATAGAAAATGGAGAATTGCCGGTGGTACCTGTAAAAACAAATGCTCCGATACCTAAAATGCTTAATTTCAAGTGTATGGAAGAGATTAATAAAGTAACAATGAGTGCTCCAGTTAAAATTGGAGATATTGTAATAGAGAATTTGCTTGGAACTGGCGTGGACATTGTTATTACTAGAAATATAAAAAGAATTTAATTAAATTAGATACATTCAAAAAACTTGAAAAGAGTAGTGTTATTAGAATATAATTAAATTAAAGTAAAAAAGATAAAAAGGACTTTTTTTGTCCTTTTTTTATTGGAAAATTATTTTAAATGTTAATTATAGATATAAAGGAGTGATACATATGTACATGACTTACAGTCAATTGCTTGAAATGCCAGAGATGAAGCATGCAAACGTAGTAGCTGGTAAAGATGGGCTAGATAGAATTATAACTTGGAATCATGTAATAGAATTACCTAATAACATAGGAGAGTGGCTTAACTCGGGTGAAATTATCTTTAATAGTGGAGTAGCACTTAAAAATATCAATGAAGATCTGTTAAATATAGTTGAAGATTTAGATAAAAATAATGCATCGGGACTTATACTTGAAGTCGGACCATATATTAAGCAAGTGCCAAATAAGGTAAAAGTACTATCAGATAAATTAAATTTTCCTATAATTGAATTACCCTTTGAAGAGAAAGTAATTGACATTAGTTATAAAATTTGTCAGAAGATTTTTGATAATTCTAGTGAGAATAGATCTATGTCAAAGCTATTGAAGGAATTATTATATTTAGAATATACAGAAGACTTTGAGGAAAAAGCTATATTTTATGGATTTAATCATAAGGAACGATATATAGGTGCAGTTATCCAAATAGATAATTTTTTCAATTTTATAGAAAAGAATAATATAAATAACAAAAATGGTATAGAGAATTTACAAAGAAATATATTAAGAGTAGTAATAGGTTTATTTGAAAAGAAGAGAAAGAAAATATTATATATGGAAGAGAATAATAGTATTATATTGATGATTCCTATTAATTCAGAAAACGAGATAAAAAAACATTTATCTGAAATGTTTGAAGAAATTCAAGATAGACTTTCTTTAGAAATTAAAGGAATTACAGCTAGTGTGGGAATAGGCAATACTTTCAAGAATCTAGAAGAATTTAAAAGGAGTATAGTCGAAGCAAAAAAATCCATAAAAATATTAAGAGCATGCAATAGAACAAACACTATTAGGATTTATGATGAAATAGGGATTTATAGATTGTTTTTTAATTTAAAACAAAGTGAAGAGTTAGACAGTATTTTAAAAGGTGCTTTAGGAAGCTTACTAGAATATGATGAAAAAAATGAAAGCGATTTAGTAAATACATTAGAAGTTTATTTGATGAATAATTGCAATATTGGAAAAACAGCAGAAGTTTTATTTATACATAGGAATACTTTTAAATATAGAATAAAAAGAATACAAGAAATTCTATTATGCGATTTGCAAGATGTAAATACATGCTTTAATTTGAGATTAGCATATAAAATAAAAAGATTTTTAGAAAATGTAAATAGCTAAGTTATATACAAAATGGCATGAGTATTATTGGTCATGATGGACATATAAAAATTTCTACCGAGATGTTAAATTAAAGATGTTAAATTATAATCATGAACTTGGAATATTTTAGAATATTTAGATGCAAGAATATGAATGATAATTTAAGAAAAATATGTTACAATATATATATATTAAGTAGTATTCTATTGCAAAGCTAATTATTGAATAATAAAATGACGAAGGAGTCGCAAATTAAAAGTTGTGACTCTTTTTATACTTTTTTAGTAATGTATAAGGAGATGAAAGTTAAAAAGAAGATTGGGGGAAATGTTATGAGTAAGGAGATAAGTAAGCTTTTTATAGAAGAAGAGTCCATGCGATGTTTGCTGTGTTATGATGCACCTTGCAGTAAGGTATGTCCAGCACAAACTGATCCGGCTAAATTTATACGATCAATAAGATTTAAAAATTATTTGGGCGGAATTAAAACTATAAGAGAAAATAATGCTTTTGGAGCAACTTGTAGTGATATTTGTAACGGAGAAAGATATTGTGAAAAGGCGTGTTTAAGGAATAAGATTGACAAGCCAATAAGCATAAAATATATGCAAAAGTTTCTTATGGAGATGGAGAAAGTAAGCGATAATAAAGAAATAGTAGATGTATCTAAAGGTGAAGTTTGCATATTTGGTGGAGATATAAAAGCCTTATCTTCTGCAAGTGAATTTATAAAACACGGTTATAAAGTTACTTTATTTACAGCATTATCAATAAAAGAATACTTAAAACAATTCATAAATGATGGATCTTTAAGTGAAGACTTATTGGAAAAAGATATTAAAAGTATTTTAAATAAAGGCCTACAAGTAAAAAATTATATTCCATCTATTGAAGAGATAGAAAAATATTCATTTAAAGCAGTATTATTTGCATCGGAAGATGTTAAAAATATAAAGTTTAATAATAAAGAATTAAAAGATAAATCTTATTATATTGATAAATTAGTTAGTGGACCAAATGATGTTGTATTTTCAATTAAATTAGGTAAAGAAGCGGCAAAAAAGATAATAAAAGAGATAGAATAAAGGAGGAGTTAATATTATGAGTAAGCTTGGAATTAAATTTTGTGATATAGAATGTGAAAATCCATTTTTTTTAGCTTCTTCTGTTGTTGGAAGTAATTATGAAATGTGTGCAAGAGCATTAGACGCAGGATGGGGAGGCGTAGTTTTTAAGACTATTGGATTTTGTGAAGTAAATGAAGTATCTCCAAGATTTGATATAATAAAAAGAAGTGGAAATAATCCAATAGGACTTAGAAATATGGAACAAATTTCAGATCATACATTAGAAGAAAATTTAAAGTGGATGAAGAGACTTAAAGAGGATTATCCAGAAAAAATATTGATAGCATCAATAATGGGAGAAAATGAAGATGAATGGAGAGAACTTGCACGATTATGCACAGAAGTTGGTGCAGATATAATTGAATGTAATTTTTCTTGTCCTCAAATGATTTCCTCGGCAATGGGTGCAGAAGTTGGACAGAACCCTGAATTAGTTAAGAAATTTTGCATGGCAGTTAGAGAAGGAACGGATAGACCGATATTAGCGAAAATGACACCAAATATTAGTGATATGACAGTGCCAGCAATTGCCTCAATAGAAGGTGGAGCTACTGGAATAGCCGCAATAAATACAATAAAAAGTATAACTAGCATAAACATAAATGATTTTAGTAGTAATCCGAGTATAAAGGGGAAATCGGCCATATCAGGGTATTCAGGAAATGCAGTAAAACCAATCGCACTTAGATATATTACTGATTTGGCAAAATGTGAAGAAATTAAAGGAGTACCTATAAGCGGTATTGGAGGAATAGAAACATGGGAAGATGCTTTAGAGTTTTTATTGCTTGGGGCAACAAATTTGCAGGTAACTACAGCCATTATGAATTATGGTTATAGAATAATAGATGACTTAAAAGAAGGACTAGAATTATACTTAAAGGAAAATAAATTTGAGAGCATAAATGATGTTGTCGGGCTTGCACTTGGTAATATAGTAAAACCAGATAAACTTGATAGAAGTTTTGTAATGTATCCAAAATTTATAGAAGAAACATGTATTGGATGTGGAAGATGTTATATTTCATGTCAAGATGGAGGACATCAAGCTATTGAGTGGGACAGAAATAGAAGAAAACCAAGTCTAAAAAAAGATAAGTGTGTTGGTTGTCATTTATGTACAAATATATGTCCTATTAATTCAATAGATGTAGATAAGAAAGAAAAAATTAAATAGTCCTCAAAAATAATCTTTATAAGATGTAAAGATTGCTTGCCATTGCAAATCTAATCATTTATGTAATATAGCTTCCATATATTAAAGCTATACTATTTAGAAATATTAGCTTTTATAATTATTAACCTCTGTATTTTGATTATTTCATAAATACAGAGGCTTTTTATATGCTATAATTTAAATAAAATAATTATGATGGAGGAAAAACATGAATAATAAGGGGAATTTAATTGGATTTTTAAAAATATTATTAGGAGCTTATATACTGATCGCATTACTTTTACTATTAAGTAGTTCTTTAGTTCTAGATTTAAGCCTTAATGTAGTAACTATAGTGGGGATATTTGTCTTATGTGCGTTAGGATATGGTTTGCTTATAAAAAATAGGAAATATATAATGTCATCAGCAATAGTTGCTATAGTATATTTTATAGCATTAATTTCATGTAGCTCACTCATAAGCTATAATGCCCATAGAAATTTAATAGGGAATATAGAGGAAGTTGATTTTTCAAGTCAAATAGAATATATGGATATAAATCAATTACCTATTATAGACAAAGAACTTGCAGGTAAACTTGCTGACAAAAAATTAGGTGAAATTACTAGCCTAGGTAGTCAGGTAACAGTCGGAGATTTAAGTTTACAAAGTGTAAATGGACAATTATGTTATGTAGGGCCACTTGAACATTCATCTTTTCTTAAGTGGATTACTAATAGAGAAGGTACAATAGGATATATTAAGGTAAGTGCTACGAATCAAAATGATGTTGAATTAGTTACTAAACTTGATGGAAATGATATTAAGCTTAAATATCTGAGTTCAGCTTATATTCTTAGCGATTTAAATAGAGCAGCTTATTTTAGAGATATGAAAGAAGGACATACAGATTATACTTTTGAATTAGATGATACTGGAAGGCCTTATTGGGTAATTACAAGATATGATACTGGAGTTGGAATTACTGAAGAAAAAGCTACTGGCGCATTAGTAATGGATGCTCAAACCGGAGAATCCAATGTATATGATGTAAGCAATTTACCAAGTTGGGTAGACAGAATACAACCAATGAGCTATATAAATAGATATATTAACAAGTGGGGAGAATTAGTTCACGGAGTCTTGAATTTTACGGATAAGGACAAATTAAAAACGACTGATGGAATGAATATTATTTACAACAAAAATACTTGTTATTATTATACAGGTATAACTTCAGTGGGTAGTGATGAATCACTTGTAGGATTTACTTTAACTAATACTAGAACTGCAGAAACTAAGCTATATAAAACTGCTGGTGCAACAGAAGACGCAAGTATGAAATCAGCAGAAGGTAAAGTTCAACAATATGGATATACTGCAACATTTCCATATTTAATAAACATACAAAATGAACCAACATATTTCATGACGTTAAAGGATTCTAATGGATTAGTTAAGCAATATGCTATGGTAAATGTAAAAAATTATAATACTGTAGGCGTTGGTGATACTCTTCAAGCTGCTTTAAATAAATATCTTGAAGGATTGACGAATACCAACAATTCGCTTGAAAGTGGAAATCAAGAGGAAGAGATAACAGATGAAGTCGAAAGAGTAGGATTGATAGTTAAAGAAGGAGAAAGTATTTATGATATTAAACTTAAAAATAGTGAAAATATATTCTCTGTTTCAACTGAAACATATAGAGATGCGGCATTAACTAAAGTCGGTGATACTGTAAAAATGAAATTTATTAAGGTTGGCGACAGTAGGTATATATTAACAAATTCATTTGAGAATATATCTTTAGGAGATTCAGGAGAACCAAAGAAGGAATAATAAGAAAATAATTAAATTTTAATATTGCAAATTTAAAAAGTCTATGATATACTAAAATAGTCCTAAGGGAACAAAAAATATATCAAGGATTTAATTAGATTAACATTTCTCCTTATGAGAAAGTATTAGTTGAATAAGTCTTTAAATTTGGAGGAATTGTAATGGAAGATAAAACATTAGTATGTAAAGATTGTGGTAATGAATTTGTATTCACAACTGGAGAACAAGAATTCTACAAAGAAAAAGGATTTGAAAATGAACCAGTAAGATGTCCTGATTGTAGAAGAGCTAGAAAGCAACAAAGTAACAGAAGATAGTTTCTGTTTTAAAAATTAGCTATAAGAGTTTACTCTTATAGCTTTTTGTTATATAAAAGAGTTATATCAAAAACACTTGAATTAAATTGTTTTTGATATGACCCTTTTTTATTTTTATATAGTATATAAATCAGTTGACTAATTTATATGTTTACTTTGAAAACCTTCTGTCTTAACAGAATGTTTTTTTTCATTTGGAGTATGATTTTTATTTTCTTGTGTTATAGGAGTTTGGTGATTACATTTTTCCATTCGAGCATCTTTGTTATCAGGTTGACTATCTTTTGGCATAATAATACCTCCTTTGGATAATAAATTAATATAATAATTTTTAAATATATATATTTTAATAGTACATATAGTTATAAGAAAAACCATATAGATGTTTAAAAATAATTAAACCTATTAAATAATACATAACAAAGTTAGTATCTGTTTAATAGGTTTAATATATACGGAAATTAAAATGTATGTATTAAAAAATAGATATGATATGGAGGGAAGAGGGACTTGCATTTAATTGAGATTTAAATGCAAGAAATCTGTAGCTTCAGTTTGACTAATATTTTTAATGAAGGAAACTTCTTCAACTAAAAATTTATGAGCAGTATTGAAAAGCTGCTTTTCACTAATATTTAATGATTTTTCTTTATTCATAAGTATTAAATCATAAACTACTTCAGCACTATCTTTAAGAGAACCAGATTTAATTTTATTCATATTATTTTGATATCTTTCTTTAGCCGATATAACTTCTAGGTTACTATCTTCGATAGTAAGATTAAACAATATATCATCTAAAGTAGAATTATCATTAATCTTTCGTAAATTTGAATTTAATACCTTATCGCTTGGAATCATTATTTCAAGATTGTTTGATAGGATTTTAACTATTGTATATTCTCTATTCTTACCAGAAAAAATTTTATCTTCTATTCTTTCAACAATACCTATACCTTGCATTGGATAAACAACTTTATCTCCGATTGAAAACAAAAAAATACACCTCCATGATTATTTTTATATATATTATACCATAACGAGCTGGAAAAGAAAAATTTTCATATCTCATATATTGAATATGAGATTAATAAAATTGTTAGTATATGCTTGCTAAGTTAAATTAAGTATAGAATTTTTAAATTAAAATTATTAATAGAGACTAAATAAAAAATTTAAAGTGAGGAATAGACATATTATGAGAAAACGCGATAAAGGAATTAAGAATAATAAAAAGAATACTTGAATATATTGGAAAAATATAAAAATATATGAGTAATATAAAAACTTGATAATAAATAATATGTGATGTAAAATTAAGGAAATGATTACAAGAAGAGGAGGTTGCTGACATGAAGGGTAAAAGAAAAAGAGAATTAAGGAAAAAGGTTATAGAAAGTGACAGAAAAATAAATCAAAGAAATAAGAACCTAATGATAGATAAGATTTTATCTTATAATCCTATGTTGATTGAAGGTATTGAGGTGTATAAGGATGCAAATAGAAATTTCACACTTTTAATATTCATTGGTGCTTTGCTGATAGATTTTCCATTAATTTCAGTGCCCTGTTGCATACTGTCTATGTTTTTTATTATGAAGATGTTGCAATTTATAAAATATAAAAGTATAAACAATATAGTAAAAGAATTAGCAAAGGATTTATCATTTAAAGGAATATATGATAAAGAAAAAGTCGAAGATATTTTAGATGACTTTAAAGCTAAATATGGAGAAGATACTATTGAATATGATGAATTAATAAAAATGTTAGATAGGTATGAAGCTTTAGTAACTAAAATTGAGCGTGTTTTAAGAAATATCAATATGCAGAAAAAAAGGACTAATTGTAATGAAGATATTTTTTTTAATAATGAAGGATCAATGCCATTTACTAATAGGGAAGATAATATAAATAATGGAAATATTAAAGAAAATTATTATAATAGTAGAAAATTAAATACTTATTATGAAGAGTTTAATGAAAAAGCATCTGTGCTTTACAAAAGAGAAGATGGAGAGATTAAAAAAGTTAATAAAGCAATAGAGTTTTTCGATACTGGAGATAATAAATATTATAAGAGTCAAAATGCAGTTATATTAAACAATATAAATAGAAATAATAAAAGACTTACAGTATACTTATATAAAAAATCTTCGGATTTACAAAAAAATGTACTATAACATAATTAACATTGGAAACAGGGAAGAAAACAGAGTAATTGAACCTACTTCTTATTTTTAAAATAAAGATTGTCATATAGACAATTCCTATTAAATCTCAGTATACAAAAATGCTGAAATTTAATAGGAGTTGTCTTTTTCTTTGTTTTATAATAAAATCTAATAGGCGTAGTATAAAGAGTATATTAAATTTATTAATATAAATATGTATTAAGTTGTTATGGAGGGAAATATGCATGATGTAATGATAATAGGTATAGCTGGAGGAAGTGGATCTGGAAAGACTACTTTAGCACAAAATATAAAGGAAGTTTTTAATGATGAAATTGTTATTCTTTGTCATGATTATTATTATAAAGCGAATGAAGGAATTTGTTTAGAAGAACGCAAAAAACTCAACTATGATCACCCAGATTCTTTTGAAACTGACCTTTTAATATATCAACTTAGAGCTTTAAGACAAGGAAAGACAATATATCATCCAGTGTATTCTTTTGTTGAACATACAAGATTAAATGATACTGTCGAAGTTAAACCAGCCAAGGTAATAATAGTTGAAGGAATCTTAATATTCGAGAATAAGGAACTTTGTGATTTAATAGATATTAAGGTATTTGTTGATACAGATGGGGATGTAAGAATAATAAGAAGGTTATTACGGGATGTACAGGAAAGAGGAAGAGATTTAAACTCTGTAGTAGATCAATACTTAAACACAGTAAAACCTATGCATGAAGAGTTTGTAGACCCAAGTAAAAGAAGAGCAGACATAATAATACCAGAAGGTGGATGCAATACAGTTGCCTTAAGCATGCTCCTAGAAAAAATAAGAAATTTTATAAACTAATAATTACATATTTCTGATATTGTGCGCTACTAAAGCGTGACAATAAACACCAAAAAATGGTATACTTGTTTACTTCGATTGTTGAAAAAATTTCACAGAATTTCTATCATTCCAAGGCAAAAAAAATTGTTGAAATAACATACGTTCAAACAATAACAATTTTCCAACTTGAAATTATGCAACTCTAATAAAATTTTTTCTGATGAACTTTGAGCAAATAAGTATACCATTTTTCTTTGTTTGCACACGGATAGAATTAAAGTAATTGAAAGACTAAAAATAAAATGAGGAATAAGTCAATTGATAGCGAATTGACTATTGTATAGGGCTTTGTAGAAGCCATTTTGTGCTAGTAGCTCATCATGGTTACCTTGTTCTATAATTTGTCCATCCTTTAAAACTAAGATGGCATCTGCTTGCTTTATGGTGGATAATCTATGCGCTACTATAAAGCTTGTACGTTCATTCATCATTTTGTCAAAGGCTTCTTGTATATTTATTTCAGTTCTCGTGTCTATGCTACTAGTAGCCTCATCTAGTATAAGCATAGGTGGATCTACAAGCATAATTCTTGCAATGCAAAGCAACTGCTTTTGACCTGCGGATATGTTAGAGCCCCCTTCATGAATTAAAGTGTCATATCCATTTGGTAGTTTCATTATAAAATTATGTGCTTTTGCTTTTTTTGCAGCATCTATAATTTCTTCAGTTTTGGCATCTCTTTTTCCATAAGAGATATTATCACGTATAGTTCCTGTATATAACCATGTTTCTTGAAGAACCATACCAAATAAACGTCTAAGGCTATCTTTGGTTAAATTATTAATAGGGGTTCCATCAATTGTTATAGTTCCAGAATTAACATCATAAAATCTCATGAGTAAATTTACAAGGGTCGTTTTTCCACTTCCGGTTGGACCTACAATAGCGATCTTATCTCCAGCGTGTACTTTTAAACTGAAGTTTTCTATAAGTTTTCTAGATTTTCCATATGAAAAGCACACATCAGAAAATTCTATATTTCCAATACAAGTTGTTTTATTACAAGAGTTTTCTAAAGAACTATATTCACTTATTTCATCTAATAGATCAAATAACCTTCTTGCAGATGAGAGAGCAGTTTGTATTTGTGATATTATGCTTGTTACTTCGTTAAAAGGTTTAGTATATTGATTTGCATAAGTTAGAAAACATGAAATATCGCCTATAGATATGGTGCCTAGTATGGCATATATAGTACCAATAACACCTACAGCAGTATAGACTAAGCCATTTACAAACCTTGTTGAAGGATTAGAAAGTGAAGAATAGAATTGAGCTTTAACACCACAATCATATAATCTCGAATTTATTTCTTTGAATTTATTTATAGAAATCTGTTCATGATTAAAAGCATTAATTGTTTTTTGATTACCAATCATTTCTTCAATATAACCACTTAATTCACCTTGAGTTTTCGATTGTTCCTTAAACATTTTATTTGAATGTTTTACTATAAATGATGCGATAAATAAAGAAAGTGGAGTGACAAGTATCACAACTAAAGTAATGATTGGATTTATCGATAGCATAAATATTAAAGTCAATATTATAGTTATTAAGCCAGTAAAAAGTTGCGTTAATCCTTGCAAAAGTCCATCTGATACGGCATCAACATCGTTAACTATCTTACTTATGATATCACCATGAGCGTTAGAATCTATATATTTAAAAGAAAGGGTATTTAATTTGTTAAAGGCATCTACTCTAAGGTCTTTAACTGTCTTTTGAGTTATCTTGGTTGTTAAGTTTGAAAGTATCCATTGGAAAAATGCGCTTATAACTACTGTTAAAGCAATTAAAATTAATATCTTTAATATTTCGGCGTAATGAACATTTGTAGGGCCTACAATTAAATCAATAGTCTTTCCGACAAGTATTGGTCCATATAAAGTTAGAGAAATACTTATAATCGCACTTAATATAGCACCAATCAAATAGATCTTATAAGGTTTTGTATATGATAATAATCTATACAAAGTTGAGTCCTTTTCCATAATTAATTTTCCTCCTTTTCAGATTTGTTTTGAGACGTATAAATTTCTTTATATAGATTACATGTGTCAAAAAGTACATTATGAGTTCCTATAGCCACAAGTTTTCCATCATCGAGAACAAGTATTTTATCTGCATTTTTAATTGTAGAAATTCTTTGAGATACAATTATCATAGTAGTATTATTTTGAGTTTTATTTTTTAGGGCACTTCTAAGTTTATAATCAGTTATAAAGTCTAGGGCACTAAAACTATCATCGAGAATTAATATTTCTGGATTGCAGACAAGAGCTCTAGCGATTGCAAGTCTTTGCTTTTGACCTCCGGATAAATTTTTTCCACCTTGATCAAGTAATGTCTCGTACCCATCTGGAAGAGTAGATACAAAATCAGAGGCTTGGGCAATCTCAAGGGAGTTCTGTATTTCTTCATTAGTAGCTTTAGGATTTCCAAGTTTCATATTCTGAGCAATAGTACCTGTAAATAATACTGCTGTTTGAGGTGCTATTCCTATTTTATTTCTAATTTCAGAAAGTGGATATTCCTTTAGACAATGTCCATCTATAAATATTTCACCTATAGATGCATCATAAAAACGAGAAATCAAATTAATGAGAGTAGACTTACCAGAACCAGTACCGCCTATAATCCCTATAGTTTCTTTTGGATATATTTTAAATGAAATATTTTCTAATGAATATTTTTTTGAAACTTGATATGAAAAAGAGACATTCTTAAATTCAATCTTAGGAAATATATTGTGAATAGATTTTGATAAATCTTGATCAGCATGTAAAGAATCAATTTTACTATTTAAATTTAAATCTTCGCTGTAAGTGTTGTTTTTAAAATTCACTGTTAACTCGTTACTAGTATTTTCAATTATGGAACTTGAGGTTTCAAAAATTTCATTTATTCTAGATGCAGAAGCAGAGGCTTTTGTAAATACAATTACAAGATTAGAAACAACAATAATAGCAAGAAGTATTTGTGTCATATAGTTTACAAATGCAATTAGTTCACCTTGAGTTAAATTACCTACATCTACACGGATACCACCAAACCATATAATCGCGATTATTGAAAAGTTTAAAACAATATAAGTAAGTGGATTTAATAGAGACGATAATTTACCAACTCGAATTGCTGTATTACTTAAATTATCACTCGCATCATTAAATTTAGATTCTTCATATTTTTGATTTGAAAATGCACGAATAACACGAACACCTTCAAGATTTTCGCGTGTTATTAAAGAAATTTTATCTAACTTTTTTTGCATCGAGCGAAAATAGGGAATGGACTTATGCATTATAATATAAAGTATAGCAACTATTATAGGAGTTGCTATTAAAAAAATCAGGGATAATTTAAAATCTAAAATCATTGCCATAGTAATAGATCCTAAGGCTAAAAACGGTGCTCTAATTACAAGCCTTATAAGCATAGCAACTGCAAATTGGAGCTGATTTACGTCATTAATAATTCTTGTTATTAATGATGGAGTGCCAAACTGGTCAATTTCTTTATATGAAAAAGTGTTTATATGAGAAAAGAGTTCATTTCTAACTGTAGTACCAAAACCTTGAGATGCAATAGATGCAAATTTCTGACAGATAAGAGAGGAAATAAGACCTATAATTCCAATAAGTAATAAAAGACAACCCATCTTAAGCACATAAGAAATATCTTTATTTTGAATTCCTATATCAATTATTTTAGCCATGATAATAGGAACAATGAGTTCAAGAATTGCTTCAATTAATTTAAAAATTGGACCTAATATGACTTGTTTTTTATAATTTTTTAAGAAACGTGCTATTTTTAGCATGTTTATCAAATCCTTTCTTGAATAATTTAGAAATATCTATTATTATTGTAACAAAGTATTAACTATATTAAAAATATCTATAATATATATAATGTATATTTAAAAAGTATGAATTGTAAATAAGACTTATTAAGGTATAAGTGTAATTTGTAGAGAAGGATATCATATTTCTATTTATAGAAACTATGATGATGAAGGGGAAGGATGTCTCGCATGGATATTAAACAACTTAAATATTTTATTACAATTGTGGAAGAAGGCAACATAACTTGTGCAGCGAAAAAACTTCATATGGCACAGCCTCCTTTGAGCAATCAACTTAAGTTATTAGAGGATGAACTAGGAACTAAATTACTTGAAAGAGGTGCTAGAAAAGTAAATCTTACAGATTCAGGCACAATTCTTTATAAAAGAGCTAAACATATATTAGAAATCACAAAAGCTACGATTACGGAAATAGAAGAATTTGGAAAAGGAATTCAAGGAACGCTAAGACTTGGAACGATTTCATCATCAGGAACTGCTCTTTTAAATAGGAGAGTAGTAGAATTTAATAAAAAATATCCTAATATAAAATTCGAAATACATGAAGGAAATACTTATGAAGTAATAGAAATGATAAATTCAGGAATTATAGAAGTGGGTATAGTAAGGACACCATTTAATTCTCAGAATTTAGAATGTTTATTTCTAGAGTCTGAGCCTATGATAGCTGTTATGAATAAGGATTATGACTTTAAAAATGAAAGTGAGGAAATAATATTAAATGACTTAAGGGATAGGCCATTAATAATGTATAGAAGATTTGAAAAACTGCTATTATCAGAGTTTTATAAATTAGATTTTGAACCTAATATATTCTGTATGAACGATGATGTTAGGACAACTATGTTATGGGCAAGAACAGGCCTTGGAATTGGAATAGTACCAAAAGCCGCCATGAATTTTCAGCTCATGGATGATATAAAATACAAAATAATAAATCAAGATAATCTGAGAACTAAAATTGCAGCTATATGGATAAAAGAAAGATATCTATCCATAGGTGCAAAAAGATTCTTAAAGTTTTTCAATTAGGCACATGAAATTGTTATTTTTTTGATTGTGCCTTAGAATAATATTATATGCAAATAGTGATATTAATTTATAATTAAGCATAAAAGTTGGAAAGTGTAAAATAAAATGTTAAAATGAATAAAGAAAGTAATATTTTTATATAAGAGGGGATTGGCACAGATGAAAAAAGCAGATGCAATAATTTTTGATATGGATGGAGTATTAATAGATTCGGAAAGAATAGCTTTTAAATGCTTTCAAGAAGTTTTTAAAGAACATAATTATAAAATAGATGAAAAGTTTTATTTGAGATTAATAGGAAGAAATGTTAAGAGCATAAAAATTATAATGATGAAAGAGTACGGACCTGATTTTCCGTTTGAAATTATATATGACAAAAAGGTTAAAATGGCATTAGAAGTTACTGAAAAAAATGGAGTGATAATTAAGCTTGGAGTGCACGAATTATTAGATTATTTGAATGAAAAAAATTACAAAATAGCAGTAGCTACTTCGACAAAAAGAGAAAGAGCACTACAATTGTTAGAAGAAGCAAAAATAAAGGACAAAGTCAATTATGTAATTTGTGGCGATCAAGTTGAAAATTCTAAGCCGGATCCAGAAATTTTCTTAAAGGCAGCGAAAGGACTGAAGGTAAATCCTGAAAAATGTATAGTGATAGAAGATTCAGATGCAGGAATAACAGCAGCTCACGCAGCTAAAATGATTGGTATACATGTTCCTGATATGAAAGTATTAGAGGCTGATACAATGGAATTGGCGTTTAAAATATGTGAGAATCTAATTAAAGTTAAAGAATATCTAGAGGAAGCTAATTCAGAAGACGCAAAATAGACTAGAACACTTACTTGTTATTTCTTTTAAATATGCCTAAATTGAAAGAAATAAGATGATAGAAATAGGATTACCTCAATGTTGAGATAATCCTATTTTTTTTATTGATAAATCATTTTGGGTTGAATTAGGTTCGGTTTATATCCATTATCTATAAGTGCTTTTATAATTGATTCTTTATGGTCATGACCAAATGTCTCCATAGTAATATCAAGTTCAACTGCATTATTACGATTAATGCTAACAAATTGATTATGATCAAGCTTGATTATATTACCTTGAGCTTCTGCAATCACTTTAGATACATTTGTAAGTTCTCCTGGTTTATCTGGAAGTAAAACAGAAATTGTACAAATACGCTCTCTTTCAATTAAACCGTGTTGTACTAAAGATGCAAAAGTGATTACATCCATATTACCGCCACTTATAATTGACACTATTTTTTTATCTTTAACATCTAAGTGTTTAAGAGCAGCGACCGTTAGCAATCCAGAATTTTCAGCAAGCATTTTATGATTTTCAAGCATATCTAAAAATGCACCAATTAGCTCATGGTCTTCAATTGTAATAATAGTATCAAGATTTTGCTTTATATATGGAAAAATTTTAGAACCTGGAGTTTTAACAGCAGTACCATCAGCTATAGTATCAACTTTTGGAAGAGTAACAACTTTTCCTGCTTTAAAAGAGGCTTGCATGCAATTTGCACCTGCTGGTTCTACACCAATTACCTTAATATTAGGATTAAGAAGTTTAGCTAAGGTAGAAACACCAGTAGCGAGTCCACCACCACCTATTGGAACTAAAATAATATCTACAGTTGGAAGCTCCTTTATAATCTCCATAGCAATAGAACCTTGACCAGTTGCTACGTCAAGATCATCAAAGGGATGAATGAAAGTATAGCCTTTTTCCTCAGCAAGCTCTAATGCATAATTACAGGCTTCATCATAAACATCCCCATGTAAAATAACTTCTGCACCATATGATTTAGTACGATTAATTTTCATAAGTGGAGTAGTAGTTGGCATAACTACTATTGCTTTAGCATTATATGTTTTTGCAGCATACGCAACTCCTTGGGCATGGTTGCCAGCAGAAGCTGTTATAAGCCCCTTACTTCTTTCTTCATCAGTTAGAGTACTAATTTTATAGTAAGCACCTCTAATCTTGTAAGAACCTGTTTTTTGCATATTCTCAGGTTTTAAATAAACTTTGTTTCCTGTCATATCTGAATAATAATCACTATAAACTAATTTTGTCTTCAATATTACTTTTTGAACAACTTCATATGCCTCTTCGAATTTATCTAATGTCATCATTTTTATAATAACCCCTTTTTATGTATAAATTGTTTTTAAAACATTAATAGTTTTATGATAACATTTTAGTATTTTATGTCAAGTAAGAGTTTCTTAGGATGGAAAAGAGAAAAAGCATCATTAAAAAAATAGCCAGTTTTAATTAACTGACTACTTTTCCAGACCTATTATACAATTTTAGTTGTCCAACTCTCACAATCCCAAGTTTCAGTTATTATGTCTTTATAAAATTCAGGCTCATGCGATACTAAAAGGATAGCTCCTTTATATTCTTGCAGAGCTTTTTTTAGTTCATCTTTTGCATCCACATCTAAATGGTTTGTAGGTTCATCTAGGATAAGTATGTTTGTTTCATTGTTTAATATTTTGCAAAGCCTAACTTTTGCAGCTTCTCCACCCGATAGAACTCTTATTTGAGATTCAATTTGCTTGCTTGTTAATCCACACTTAGCAAGGGCACCTCTTATTTGACCTTGAGTATAGCTAGGAAACTCTTCCCAAGCTTCTTCTAGGCATGTATTGGTATTATTTTTTCTATCTTCTTGTTCAAAATACCCTATGTATTGATAATCTCCAAGGTTGACCCTTCCGCTAAGTGGTTTTACTATTCCGAGTAAACTCTTTAAAAGTGTAGATTTACCAAGTCCATTAGCACCAACGAGTGCTATTTTTTGTCCTCTTTCCATATATAAGGTTAATGGTTTCGTAAGAGGAGATTCATATCCAATAACTAAATCATGAGTTTCAAATATCATTTTACCTGAAGCTCTAGCTGTTTTAAAAGTAAATTCTGGTTTTGGCTTATCTCTTGACATTTCTATGACATCAATCTTATCTAATTTCTTCTGCCTAGATTTGGCCATATTAGCACTAGCAGCATTGGCTTTATTTCTAGCCACAAAATCTTCAAGTCTTGAAATTTCCTTTTGTTGTTTTTCAAAAGCGGCTTCTAATTTAACCTTGCTTAGTGCATATAGTCTTTCAAATTCATAGTAATCACCAACATATCTAACAAGCTTTTTTTCATCCACATGATAAATTAGGTTAACCACTGAATTTATAAATGGAACATCATGCGAAATTACTATAAATGCATTGTCATAAGATTGAAGATATCTTTTAAGCCACTCGATATGCTCTTCATCAAGGAAGTTAGTAGGTTCATCTAAAAGTAGAATATCAGGAGATTCAAGTAATAATTTACCTAAAAGAATCTTAGTTCTTTGTCCACCGGATAAATCATCAACATCTCTATCAAGTCCTAAGTCTGAAAGTCCGAGTCCCTTTGCGACTTCCTCAACCTTTGGGTCAATCATATAAAATCCATTATGATCTAGCATGTCTTGAATTACAGCAGTTCGATTAAGCATCTTATTTAATTCATCTTCAGTGCAATCTCCCATCTGCTCATATAGAGAATTCATTTCTGATTCCAAATCAAAAAGATATTTAAATGCATTTCTTAAAACATCTCTTATGCTTTGTCCTTTAGTTAAGGCAGCATGCTGATCCATATAACCAACTCTAATATTATTTGACCAGATGACATTGCCCTGATCTGGCATAAGCTTCCCAGTGACTATATTCATAAAGGTAGATTTACCTTCACCATTAGCTCCGACTAGACCAACATGTTCTCCTTTTAATAGTCTAAATGAAACATCTTCAAAGATAGTTCTATCTCCGAAGCCGTGATTCATATCTTTAACAATAAGTACGCTCATTAATTGCCTCCTAAAACTTTTGATAAATGTACAATTAACAATGAAAGGAATAAAAAAAATTCAGAAATATATTTAATCCATAATTACAAATTGTACATTGATAATAGTTTAAATGATATAAAGCTACTATGTCAAAGTAAATTTAAATCAGTAATAAATCTTATAACAAGATTTATTACTGATTTTTATAATATATATAGGCTTACCATAATGTAAAAATGTTTAAAATATTTATGAGTAAATGTATCTTTTGCAGAAAAAAATCTTTTGATATATTTTAATAAGAAAATAAAATATATATAATAAATTAAAATTATATTAACACTTATATTAAGGTTTTCGTATAATAAAATATAATATTTAATTTTGGCTTAGAAAGAAGGTCTAAACGTGACAAAAGATATGACACAAGGTAATCCGTTTAAAAATCTTTTTTACTTTGCTATGCCTATGGTACTCGGAAATATATTTCAGCAATTTTATAGTATTATTGACTCTATAGTAGTAGGAAATTTCGTGAATTCGAAGGCTTTAGCAGCAGTGGGTGCATCGTATCCTATTACATTTGTTTGTATCGCAGTTGCAACAGGAGCGAGCGTTGGATGTTCAGTGGTGATTTCCCAAATGTTTGGTGCAAAATGCCTTGGAGAGATGAAAACTGCAATACATACATCTTTAATATCAATTGCTGTTTTCAGTTTTGCCTTAATGATAGCTGGTTTACGTAGTAGCAGCTTAATTTTAACCTTATTAAAAACTCCACTAGATATATTTGAAGACGCAAATATGTTTTTGCAAATTTATTTTATGGGGGTCATGTTTTTATTTATTTATAATATTTCAACCTCATCTTTTAATGCTCTTGGAGATTCGAAAACTCCATTATATTTTTTAATATTTTCATCTATATTAAATGTCTTATTGGACTTATTATTTGTCATTAAGTTTAAAATGGGAGTCAAAGGTGTAGCTTATGCAACATTAATTGCACAGGGCATATCAGTAATTTTATCTTTAACTTATCTTTATAAAAAGGTAAGTGCAATAAAAACAGATGAAGAATGTAGATTATTTGATTTGAAAACTCTAAAAAATATGTGTAAAATAGCAATCCCATCAATAATTCAACAATCTATAGTTTCAGTTGGAAATTTATTTGTACAAGTTTTAGTAAATGGATATGGCTGGGCAACTATTGCAGGATATACAGCTGCCACAAAGATAGATTCCATAACAATTATGCCTATGGTAAATTTAAGCAGTGCAGTTTCAATATTTACTGCTCAAAATGTAGGAGCAAAGAAAAATGAACGGATTAATAGTGGATATAAAGCAGCATTAGCTATGATAGTTTTTTTTTGTACTTGTGTTGCTCTTATAATATTTATTTTTGGATCAAAGTTAATAGGAATGTTCGTAGATTTAAGTGCAAATGAGCAAGTTATAACTACAGGAGTAGAATATCTTAGAGTAGTATCTATGTTTTATTTCTTTATGGGACTTATGGTAATTACAAATGGTGTTCTTAGAGGGGCTGGAGATGTTAAAGTATTTATGTTTAGTAGCCTAACTAATCTATTGACAAGAATAATATTTGCATATACATTAGCTTTTCTTATAGGGCAAAAAGCTATATGGTGGGCTATACCGTTAGGATGGACAGTATCTTCCACTATATCAATCATTAGATATAAAAGCGAAAAATGGAAGGGGAAAACTGTAGTTTGATAGATACTTTGAATTTATAAATAGATAGATAGATAAATAAATAAATAACTTAGGTTTAGAAAAGAAACTATTATATTATAAATAACTGAAAGATTTCGTATATATCTAAGAAGTAGAAAAAAATTAAAATTTTAATAATAATATTTTTATTTTAGAGCAAACTTATAAGATAAATAAAAGTATATCTAAACTTATAAAGTTTAGATATTTATAAAAAGTTAAAATAAAATAAATTTGTTTTATGAAAGGAGATATTATAATGGGAGATTTAACTGATGAAATCAAGGAAAGAGTAGAGAAAATGGGATATGAAATGAAGGGATTAGCACAGGACATGGGCAATGAAATGAAGGATATGAGAGAAATTATGAAGGAAAAAGCAACAAAATTGAGTGATGAAATAAAGAAAAAAATAATAAGATAAATTCATGAATATGGCTAGTAAGTTCTATGGTTAATCATTCTTACTAGCTTTTTTATTTAGATAATTCTGCATCTTTGGTATTTGATTTGATATGCCTAAATTATTCATTAAGTGGATCTATAAGTAACATAAAGAAATAGCAATCATATTATATAGAGGATATGGTTAGAGCGTGAGCAAACTACCCCTATCTATTAATTTACCCTTTCTAAGCGCAATGGGTAAGACATCATACTTGGAAAGAAATTTTTTTATATCATCGCCCCACTTGTAATTATCTAAATCACCAAAGAAAGCCATTTTATTGTTAGAGATCATACCACCAACTCCACCTATAAAACCATAATCTAATGAAGGCAGTAATATATCTCCAGGTGGAAGCAGAAGAATATCAAAGTCATAGTCTTTTAAAGATTCAAAGATTCCCTTATCATTTGTTATTAATGCATTATCTCTTACAGGTAGAATGGAACATTTAGTATACCCTTGAGAAACATCGATATGTACTTTTGAGCTTTGAGATTTCAATAGATTTTCATCTGTGTATTTTAAATTGTGGATAAAATAATTTCCTAAAATTAAAGAATTTAAAATAATATCGTTAGGATATGTATTGGACAACGCATTTTTTGAGATAATATAATTTATCTTATTTATTTTGAGAATTTCTTTGAATGCTTGTGAAATATTTTTTTGAATAATAATTTCATTACATGATTTATTTTTGAGTATGTTCAGCTGTATATCGGGATGGCCATTTATAGCTGCGTAAACTTCAGTGCATTTAGGGATTAAAATTAAATTCATATTTAGTTTTGAGAGATTAATTAATTCCTCTTTAGTAATTCTATAATCAATGAAACAATGCATATAATTCTCCTTTAAAGTATATAACTTATAATTTATTGTATAGAATATGATTCTGGATTATAGATCATATTTTGAGCTTTAAATTATGATAAGTCAATTATATATACTAAGAGCAAAAATTTAAATAAGTAATTGATTAAAAAATATAAATTTTGTATATCCATAAATTTTTAATACATACTAATATTGAAAGAAGGGAGTGAAATCTATGCTTATTTTAAAATTAGCTTATAATGAAGATTTGACTTTTTCTAGTGACCTAAAAGAGCTAAGAGAATTACTAAAGAAAAAAGATATAATAATAGGATTTGTTGAGAGTATAGAAAGAGAAACTCATATAATTAAGATGATTTGTGATGAAAATTGTTATAATGAAAAAATAAAAGAGATTATTAACTTATATGTTAGTAATATTTTATATAGAATAGTTATTGATAATTATAGAAAAAAAGAAATGTTTGAATTTTTAACTGACAATTATTTTTTCTTAAAACAAAATGAAATATTAGAAGTAGAAGATGAAATAGTAAAAGTATTAAAGGCTGAAAAACCAACTAAAAATGAAGATTCTATATATTGTTTAAATAGGGTAAATTCAATGATAGAGAAAATTAGAGAGTGTATAAGTGAAAATCAAGAAATTAATGTAGAAGGTTTTATAACTTTTAGGATGAGAAAACTTCGAGATGATATAGAAAAAATAATAGATAAAGTAGTAGAAAGATATATGGTGGAAAAAGAGTATGAAGAATTTGTAAAATTATTGAAATATTTTGTAGAAATACAAGAATCTAAAATAGAAGAAATAAATATAATAATAGAAGAAGACAATAATTATATAATAAAGGATAAAGAAGGTAAAGATTTATACTATGAATTTTTAAGGGAACTTACAGCAGAGCAAGGCAGCTTAGAATTAAATATTGAAGATATATTAATAAGTGGACTTATAACAAATGCACCTAACAGTATAATTATATATGGAAGAGATAATTGTACTAATAAAGAATTTTTAGATACAATAGAGAATGTATTTGGGGATAGAGTGGCTTTTGGTAAAGATGATTTTAAGTCTAAAAAAATAATAGCAAAAGAATATTGACATTATGTTAGTAATAGTGATATACTAATATTCGTTAAGAAGAAACAGCCGTTTCTCACCCTACAGTGTTTTAAACTACTAGTATGGGTTTGTGGATATCTATGCATTGAGTATTGATGATATAAGACGGCTTTAAGCCGTCTTTTTATTATGTATAGAGTTTTTCGGAGGTGAAAAATATTAATAAAGATTTTTCTATGAATGAACAAATTAGAGAAAAAGAACTTAGAGTCATTGGAAGTGATGGAGAGCCATTAGGTGTTATCTCATCAATTGAAGCAAGAAGACTTGCTGAAGAAAAAGACTTGGACTTAGTTATGATGTCTCCTAATGCAAAACCACCAGTTTGTAGGATTATGGACTTTGGTAAGTATGTATATGAGCAATCTAAAAAAGAAAAAGATGCTAAGAAAAAGCAGAAAATCGTAAGTATTAAAGAAGTAAGATGCAGTCTAACTATTGAGGAACATGATATTGAAATAAAAGCAAAAAATGCTAGAAAGTTCCTATTAGAAGGAGATAAAGTTAAAATCACTGTTAGATTTAGAGGTAGAGAAATGGAACTTTCCCATATTGGGCAAAGGATTCTTGATAACTTTGCAGCTAAATTAGAAGAAGTCTGCCTAGTAGAAAAAAGACCAAAAAGAGAAGGCAGAAACATGACAATGGTTTTAGGGCCTAAAAAGGCATAACTTGAGAGGAGGATTTAATCATGCCAAAAATGAAAACTCATAGAGGTGCAGCAAAAAGATTTAGAATAACAGGCACAGGAAAGTTAAAAAGATCTAAAGCATTTAAGAGTCATATCTTAACAAAGAAGAGTTCAAAAACTAAGAGAAATCTTAGAAAAGCGGGATATGTTTCAAAATCACAAGTAAAAGTAATGAAGAAATTATTACCATACCTAAAATAGCTAATACAGGAGGTTTAAGTAATGGCAAGAGTAAAAAGAGCAAAAAATGCACGTAAAAATCACAAAAAAGTTTTAAAACTTGCAAAAGGATATTATGGTGGAAAAAGTAGGTTATTTAAGACTGCAAATGAATCAGTAATAAGAGCATTAAGAAATTCTTATGTTGGAAGAAAGAACAAAAAGAGAGATTATAGAGGCGTATGGATCGCAAGAATTAACGCTGCTACAAGACTTAATGATTTGACATATTCAAAGTTTATGAATGGGATGAAACTAGCTGGAATAGATATCAACAGAAAAATGTTATCTGAAATAGCTATAAAAGATCCTAAGGCGTTTTCAGAATTAGTAGAAGTTGCTAAAAAACAAATAAACGCTTAATAAATAAAATGCGACAATTGTCGCATTTTATTTTGTTATATAGAAATTTATATATAACAAAATATTTGTAATACGTAATTACTGAGAGTTTTTTTGACTAAATAAGTGTAATCTATCATATAGAAGCCTTATAAAAATTTATATAAATTAAGTATGATGTTTTACAAGGTAAATAATAAAGTTTATATATAAGTTGAACTTCATTATTAACAAAGTATGATTTTCCATAAGTGAGTAAGATAAGAGAAAAAAATATAAGGAATGAATTATTTTTCACAGCAAATGTGCTAAAAAATTTTCTTTATTTTGATTTATCCGAGCTTCTTTGTACAATGAATAATGTAAAAGAATTTAAATTTATATAATAATATTTATGGGAGATAATAATAATGTTATTAAAAATATGATAATATTAATTAATCTTTGAGGTGAGCATATGGAAAAATCTTTAATAAGAAAGTCAAAGCTTAATGCGGTTCAAGTACTTGTTATAGGATTCGCATTAGTTATTTTAATTGGAGGACTAATACTTAGTTTACCAATTTCATCAGTTGATGGAAAATATACAAATCTTTTAGATTCGATTTTCACATCAACTTCAGCAGTATGCGTTACAGGACTTGTTACGGTAGACACAGGGACTCATTGGAACACTTTTGGTCAAATAGTGATAATGATTTTAATTGAAATAGGTGGGCTTGGATTCATGTCGCTTACTATTTTTGTAGCAATATTATTAGGGAAAAAGATAACACTTAAAGATAGGCTTATTATGCAAGAATCTATGAATGCTTTTAACATACAAGGTCTTGTAAAGATGGTTCAATATGTTTTAGGTTTTACATTTAGTGTTCAGATTTGTGGAGCAATATTATTATCAACGCAATTTATACCACAGTTTGGATTAAAAACAGGAATTTTTTATAGTATATTTCATTCAGTATCTGCTTTCTGTAATGCAGGTTTTGATTTGATGGGGGGCTATAATAGTTTAGTAAATTACTCAAGTAATTCTGTTGTCTTATTAACTATAGGGGGACTTATAATTATTGGAGGACTTGGATTTACTGTTTCTCTGGAAATATTTAATTACAGAAAAGCTAGGAGATTATCTACTCATTCAAAAATTGTGCTAAGCATAACAGGTATTTTACTTATTTTGGGAGCTGTATTTATTTTCTTTGTTGAATATAAAAATCCAGAAACTCTTGGAACTATGAATTTTAGCGATAAGGTACTTAATTCCTTTTTTGCATCAGTTAGCCCAAGAACTGCAGGCTTTAACAGTATTTCAACTGATGGTATGACTACGCCTGGTAAACTTATGACGATAATATTAATGTTTATTGGTGGAGCATCGGGATCAACAGCAGGGGGGCTTAAAGTAACTACTTTTGGAGTCCTTGTATTTACTTTAATATCAGTACTTAAAGGAAGAGAAGATACTGAGGCCTTTGGAAGAAGATTTTCGAAAGAAACAGTGTATAAAGCGTTTACTTTATTAGCTATTGGCATAATTATAGTATTAACTGCAACTATAATACTTACTATAACGGAACCAGAGAAACCTTTTATAAATTTGCTTTATGAAGCTACATCAGCTTTTGGAACAGTAGGACTTACTGCTGGAGTAACTCAAAGTATAGGATCAATTTCTAAAGTTGTTCTTATTATAACTATGTATTGTGGCAGGGTTGGTCTAATAACAGTAATATTAGCTGTTATTAATAGCAAGAGAAAAAATAGAATTAAATATCCAGAAGCAAAAATACTAATTGGATAGGGGGAAATTTAAATGCCAAAAAAACAATTTGTTGTAATTGGACTGGGTAGATTTGGAGCTTCCATAGCTAAGACTGTATATAATTTAGGACATGATGTATTAGTTGTAGATTTGGATGAAGAAAAAATTCAGGAAATTGCAGATAATGTTACTCATGCTGTAGAAATGGATGCGACAGATGAAAATGCATTAAAAACCTTAGGAATTAGAAATTTCGATGTAGCAGTAGTAACTATTGGAAGCAATATTCAAGTTAGTATAATGGTAACTCTATTAATTAAAGAACTAGGAGTTAAATATATAATAGCAAAAGCTAATAGCGATATACACGCTAAAGTTTTATACAAGATTGGTGCTGATAGAGTGATCTTGCCGGAACAGGATATGGGAACTAGAGTAGCTCATAACTTAGTATCTTCAAATATACTAGATTACATAGAATTATCATCAGAATATAGCATGATGGAAATTGAATCATTGACTGAATGGCACAATAAATCACTAAAAGATATAAAAATAAGAGTAAAATATGGGATAAATGTAGTGGCAATAAAAAGTGGGCAACATGTAAATATTTCTCCTTCAGCAGATTATATTATAAAGGATAAAGATATTTTAGTAGCTCTTGGCTCGAGCCAAGATTTAAGTAAATTTGAAGGTATGATAGTAAAGAAAGTTAAATAGTTTTGAGGTGGAAGACTTTGGTGGTTATTGAAAGTAAAGAAAATGACTTATTTAAATATACAAAAAAACTAAAAGAAAGAAAAAATAGGAGTAAGAGTAATAAATATTTGATCGAGGGATTTAGATTAGTCCAAGAAGCTTTTAAAGCAAAAATAAATATAGACTACTTAATAATAAATAAGGATGGTCAGGAAAAGATTGATGAATTTCTAAATGATGAATTTTTATCCAACTACATGAATGAAGATATGAAAATATATGAAATGAGTGATAGTTTATTTAAAGAGATTACATCGACAGAAAATCCACAAGGAATACTAGCAATTATAAATATGAATATGAAGCCATTACAAGCTAATGGAGAGTTCTATTTGCTTTGCGATAGGCTACAGGATCCAGGAAACTTAGGTACTATAATAAGAACTGCCCATGCTGCAGGAGTGCAGGGAATAATATTAACTAAGGGAACTGTAGATATATATAATGAAAAAACAATTAGATCGACTATGGGTTCAATATTTTATATCCCTATTCACTACGATAATGATAATTTATCTCTAGTTAAAAGCTTGAAAAAAGATGGATTTAATTTAATAGTAACTTCTCTTGATACAGACAAAAATTTTTTTGACGTGAATTTAAAGGGGAAAGTACTTTTAACAGTTGGTAATGAAGGCAATGGAGTAAGTGATGAAGTTATGAATATCGCAGATACAAAGGTTAAAATACCAATGCCAGGTAATGCTGAATCTTTAAATGTCGCAATAGCTACATCTGTAATAATCTATGAAAAGGTTAGGCAAGATAGAATTAAATAAGATAAATGACTAATGGATATTAATAATTAAGAGAAAAATGAATTAAACTATTGCATTTATTTATATTTGTTTGTATAATTATCTGTATTAATTAAATAATTAAAAACTGTGAATGAGAGAGTAGATATTATAAAGTTTTTAGGGAGAAAAGGTCATAGACTGCAAACCTTTTTAAATGAAATAATATTGAAGTTCACTCAGGAGTTCTAGCTGTGAAAATATAAAGTAGTAGCTAGCGGCAAGAAAAGTCGTTAATATTAAATTGAGTTGGGTAGTTTTATAAAAACTCCAATTAGGGTGGTAACGCGGATTTTTCGTCCCTTTTTATTAAGGGGGCGATTTTTTTTGTGCAAAAATACTTAAATTAAATGCATGATAAATAATAAAATTTCAAAATTGAATTGTTGGAAGGAGATTAATTATGAAAGAAAAACTTAAAGAATTACAAGAACTTGCACTAAAGCAAATTAAGATTGCTATGAAAAGTAGCGAATTAGAAGAAATAAGAGTTAAGTTCCTAGGAAAAAAAGGAGAACTCACTACAATACTAAGAGGTATGGGAGGTTTATCTGCAGAGGAAAGACCAATAATTGGGAAGCTAGTTAATGAAACTAAAGCTTTACTAGAAGAAAAATTAGAAACAACTATAAAGGAAATAAAGGATAAAGAAATATCAACAAAACTTTCAAGTGAAACTATAGATATTTCACTTCCTGGAAAGAAAAAGATTATAGGAAAAAGACATCCTTTAGATTTAACGCTTCAAAGTATGGAAGAAATATTTATTTCAATGGGATTTACAATTGAGGAAGGACCTGAAGTGGAATTTGATCACTATAATTTTGAAGCACTAAATATTCCAAAAGATCATCCAGCAAGAAGTGAACAAGATACTTTATATATTAATGATAATATAGTTCTTAGAACCCAAACTTCACCAGTTCAAATTAGAACTATGGAAAATCAAAAACCGCCGATAAAGATGATATCACCTGGTAAAGTTTATAGAGCAGATTCAGTAGATGCTACTCATTCACCTATATTTTATCAAATGGAGGGTTTAGTTATCGATAAAGGAGTTACTTTTGCAGATCTAAAAGGAACTTTAGAGTTATTCGCTAAAAAGATGTTTGGAGATAAGATTCAAACTAAATTTAGACCACATCACTTTCCATTCACAGAGCCATCAGCTGAAATGGATGCAACTTGTTTTGTTTGTGGTGGTAAGGGCTGTAGAGTATGTAAAAACAGTGGCTGGATAGAGCTTCTTGGATGTGGAATGGTTCATCCAAATGTACTTAGAAACTGCGGTGTTGATCCAGAAGTTTATAGTGGATTTGCATTTGGATTTGGTGTTGATAGAATGGTAATGTTAAAGTATGGGATAGATGATATAAGGCTACTATATGAAAGCGATATGAGATTTTTAAATCAGTTCTAAGGTTTAAGAGTTATAGATACTCAAGGTAGAAATTAGACTTATGCATTGTAAATATCGAAATAAAATGATCAAAGGAAAGTTTGATTACCAAATACGTGGTGATTACAGAGAGAGTTCTGTTAGCAAAGTGCGAGATTTTGATCATCACTTAATAATAATTACCAAAAGGTAAAATCAAGGAGGAAAAAATATGAAAGTACCATATAATTGGCTTAAAGATTATGTTGAAATAAATGTGAGTCCTAAAGAACTAGGAGATATATTAACTTTAACTGGTTCACAACTTGAAGAACTTATAATTCAAGGAGATATAATTCAAAATGTAGTTACAGGGAAGATTATACAAATAGAGAAACACCCAGATGCAGAAAAATTAAGTATTTGTAAGGTTAATATAGGAAATGAAGAAATACAAATAGTTACTGCTGCAACAAACATGAGGGAACAAGATGTAGTACCAGTTGCGCTTCATGGTTCAACACTAGCTGATGGAACTAAAATTAAAAAAGGAAAACTTAGAGGCGAAGCATCAAATGGTATGTTCTGCTCAGAAGAAGAATTAGGTATAGCTGGTGATGAACCAGTACATGGATTGATGATTTTACCAACAAACACTAAACTTGGAGCTGATATTAAAGATATTTTAGGCTTAAATACGGCTATTTTAGACTTTGAAATAACTTCTAACAGACCAGATTGTTTAAGTATTGTTGGTATGGCAAGAGAAACCGCTGCAGCACTTAGAACAACTTATAAAATGCCAAGTTTAGAATATAAAACTTTGAAGTCTAATAATATAAATGATGAGATAAAAGTTGAAATTAAAGATGAACTTTGCTGTAGATATATGGCAAGGAAGATTAACAATGTAAAAGTAGTACCATCACCGAGTTGGATGCAAGAAAAGCTATTACAAGCAGGAATAAGACCTATAAATAATATAGTAGATATAACAAACTTTGTTATGCTTGAAATTGGTCAGCCAATGCATGCATATGATAAAAGAGAAATTACTACAAGTAATATAGTAGTTGAAAGAGCTAAAACTAAGGAGAAATTCACAACTTTAGATGATATTGAAAGACAATTGGATGATTCTATGCTTTGTATTAAAGATAAGGAGATAATTGTTGCTATTGCTGGAATAATGGGTGGATTAAATTCAGAAATAAAAGAGGATACGACTGAAGTTATCTTTGAGTGCGCAAATTTTGATGGAAGAAATATAAGAGTGAATTCCAAAAAGTTGAACTTAAGGAGTGAAGCTTCAGGCAGATTTGAAAAAGATATAGATCCGAACTTGGCAGAAATAGCAATGAATAGAGCATGCAATTTAATTTGTGAGCTAGGCTACGGAGAAGTTATGGAAGGGACTATAGATGTTTACAATAAAAAGAAGGAAGCTAAAACAGTAACAGTTGATTCTAATTGGGTAAATAAATTTCTTGGAACAGATATCTCTAAGGAAGAAATGAAGAGATGCTTAGATAGTGTTGATTTATTTACTAAAATAGATGGAGATAATTTAATTGTAACAGCGTCAACCTTTAGAGTTGATATCGCAATTAGAGAGGATATAGCCGAAGAAATAGCAAGAATTTATGGATATGATGTTATTCCTGCAACAATATTTAGCGTCTCTACTGAAAGAGAGCCTAAGTACAGAAAAGGAATTTTAGATAATAGGGTAGTGTTACTTGCAACAAGTAGTGGATTAAATCAATCCATAAGTTATTCATTTGTATCACCAAAGGTATTTGATAAAATCAATCTACCAGGAGATAGTTTACTTAGAGATGTAGTTAAAATTAAAAATCCACTAGGAGAAGATTATAGTGTAATGAGAACATCGACAGTACCTTCAATGATGGAATCATTAGCAAGAAACTATTCTAGAAATAATTCTTATGTGAGATTATTTGAAGTAGGTAAAGTATATATAAAAAATCAAGATGAGACTAAGCTTCCAACAGAAAAAAATCTTATAACTATTGGTATGTATGGAGATTGTGACTATTTAGATCTAAAAGGTGCAGTTGAAAATATAGTAGAAGGTCTTGGAATAAAGAATGCTAAATATGAAAGAGAAAGTGAAAATGTAAGTTATCATCCAGGAAAGACAGCTAAATTAGTTATAGGAAAAACAGTAGCAGGAACACTAGGAGAGGTTCATTTAGCGGTTTGTGAAAATTATGGGATTGATGTACCTTGTTTTGTGGCAGAGATTAGTTTAGATACATTATATGAAAGCGCTGATATGGATAAGAAATATAAGCTATTACCTAAATTTCCAGCAGTAACAAGAGATATAGCATTACTTGTTGAAGATAGTATTTTAGTTCAAGAAATTGATGAAACAATCAGAAAAGCTGGTGGAAATATAGTTGAAAAAGTAGAATTATTTGATATATATAAAGGAAAGCAGATACCGGAAGGAAAAAAGAGTATAGCATATGCTATTTGCTATAGAGATGAAAACAAAACATTGACAGATAAAGACGTTAATAAAGTGCATGAAAAGATTTTAAGATCATTAGAATACAAGCTTGGAGCTACATTAAGAGATTAAAATCATACTAATATCAAAAAACTGCTTTGAAAATAAATTTTATTTGTTTTTAAAGCAGTTTAATTTTTTGTTTATTAATCTATAAAAACTATCAAGATAATATAGAAATTACTAAAAGTTTACTAAACGAAGAGTATTTTAAGCATTGTTATATTACAAATAAATTAATATTAAAAAAAATATTAATTTTAAGAAGGAAATACTATACTTTTATAGAATAAATATAAGATAAAGTGGTGCTAAGTGGCGCTAAGTGGTGTAAGATAGATATGAAAGATCAAATCCATCAAAAAGGGAGCTGAGAATGATGTTCATTGGTGAATATCAACACGGAGTAGATTCTAAAAATAGAATGATTGTTCCAGCAAAACTTAGAGAAAGTCTTGGAAATACATTTGTTATTACAAAAGGCTTAGATGGATGTCTTTATGCTTATCCACTCCAAGAATGGATGATATTGGAGAAAAAATTAAAAACGTTGCCTTTAACAAACAAGGATGCAAGAGCGTTTGTGAGGTTCTTTTTTTCTGGTGCTTGTGAAATTGAATTGGACAAGCAAGGTAGAGGGTTAATTCCACAAAACTTAAAGGAATATGCAGGAATAAAAAAGGAAATAGTAAGTATTGGAGTATTATCTAGAGTAGAGATCTGGAGCAAAGAAAAGTGGAATGAATATAATGAGTCAAATATTAATTTTGATTGCATTGCAGAAAAAATGAATGATTTAGGAATATAAGGAGTTTTTATTATGGAATTTAAACATGTTTCAGTATTATTAAATGAATGTATAGAGGCATTAGGCATAAAAGAAAGTGGAATTTATGTTGATTGTACATTAGGAGGTGCGGGACATTCATCTCAGATAGTAAAACATCTGTCAAAAGATGGAATGCTAATTGGAATAGATCAAGATAAAGATGCTATTTCAGCCGCTAAGAAAAGACTTGAAAATTTTGAAAATGTAAAATATGTTCACAATAATTTTTATAATATAAATAATATTTTAAATGAGTTAGATATTGATAAAGTTGATGGTATTTTAATGGATCTTGGAGTTTCGTCATATCAATTAGATGAAGCCTCAAGAGGGTTTAGTTACATGAAAGATGCTTCTTTAGATATGAGAATGGATAGAGACAGCGATTTTTCAGCTTATGAAATTGTAAATAATTATAGTGAAGAAAAATTATATAGAATAATAAAAGATTATGGTGAAGAAAGATTTGCTAAAAGAATTGCAAATTGTATAGTTAATAGAAGAGCAGAGAACCCTGTGAAAACAACTTTTGAGCTTGTAGATATCATTAAAGCCGCGATACCAGCAAGGATGAGAAGAGATGGGCCGCATCCAGCTAAAAGAACTTTTCAAGCTATTAGAATAGAAGTTAATTCAGAACTACAAATATTGAATAAGGCTATAGAAGATGGAGTAAACAGATTAAATAAAACTGGAAGAATGGCTATTATAACATTCCATTCATTAGAAGATAGAATAGTTAAACTTAAATTTAGAGAGTTAGAAAATTCATGTACTTGTCCAAGAGACTTTCCAATTTGTGTTTGTGGAAGATTACCAATAATTAAGCTTATATCAAAAAAAGGAACAACACCAACTGAAGAAGAAGTTGAAGAAAACCCACGAAGCAGAAGTGCTAGACTTAGGATAGTTGAAAAATTATAATTTTTATTATGTTATAAATAAGTTGGGATGTGAATAAATTGGCATTAAGAGAATATGATTATATAAAAGGTAGTGCAGTGTCAGTACCAGAAAGAAAAAGTGGATCACATAAAGTAGACAAGAAATACAAAGAAATACAAAGACATAAAAATAGAAATGTATTATTAAAAAACAAAAGAAAAAATGATAGAAAATATATAGTAACTATGGCGGTAGTAATATTTACTTTAGGATGTATGACTATTTCTGGAGATAGTAATCTTTACAATATGCAAAAAAAAATCAGTGATTTGACCACTCAAATTAATCAAACTCAAGAAGATAATGAATCATTAAAAGTAAAATTATTGAAGTTTTCTTCTTTAAAGAATATAAAAGAAAATGCTGGAAGTAAGTTATCTATGTTTATTCCTAATAAAGAAGAAACTGTAAAGATTGATTTTTCACAAAATTATTTTGAAAATTTGGAACCAAAAGCTACTGCTAATATTACTAAAGAAAACAGCTTGTTCTCTAAATTGGTAAACTTAATAAAATAATGATGTAGTTAGTAAAAAAATAAAGAAGCATAACTCTTCTAATGCTAACATGTAGAACAATAATAAATGTAAATTTCATTTGAGTTAAAAGGTCCTAGGCACGTGAACGAAAATCATTACAAAGCTGTGCCGTATGTAAAAGAAAGTGCATGGGGGAAATAAACATTGAAAAAGAGAAATTATAAAGATAGAGCAAAAATGCGCCAAAGGATGAGTATTGCAACTTTTGCATTAACTTTTGTTTTTGCAATATTAACCATTAGGCTCTCTTACATAATGATAGTTAAGAGAGCAGATTATGCTGCTAGAGCAGAAGAACAATGGACGAGTGAGGTTAAAATAGATGCTATAAGAGGAAGAATATTGGATAGAAATGGGAAAGAACTTGCTGTATCTGCCAATGTTTATAGAGTTGACTTTGATTTAAATTCTATTAGGTCATATTTATCAAAAGATTTAAGTTCGTTATCAAGTAAAGATGCTGAAAAAATGAAAAGTATAGGTATTTCTATAGCTGGTAAAGAAAAATTAACTACTGATGATATTGCTCCATTAATTGCACAGACTTTAGATTTAGATACAGCTAAAGTTAAAGATAAACTAGAAACTAAACTTCCAAGTGGCGCGCAAGCAGGATCTGCTACTCTTGTAAGAAGAATAGAAAAGGAACAAGCAGATAAGGTAAAAGAGCTTAATATAAGTGGAGTTTTAGTTTCGCCGGATACAAAAAGATATTATCCAAATAATAATTTTTTATCACAAGTATTAGGAAGTACTAATGTTGATGGTAAGGGTTTAACTGGAGTAGAACTTCAATATAATTCTTATTTAGCAGGAGTTCCAGGTATGAAGATCGCAGAGCTTGATAAAAATAGTAGAGATTTACCTTATACAATATCGCAGTTCACGTCACCGGTGGATGGCAAAGATGTTTCGCTTACTATTGATGAGAATATTCAATATTTTGCTGAAAAAGCAGCACAACAAGCTTATGAAGATACTAAAGCTAAAGCAGTTTCCATAGTAATTATGGATCCAAAAACAGGTGAAGTCCTAGCTATGGTTAATAAACCTGATTTTGATCCTAATAATCCATATGAAGGATCAGAAGGATTTGAAGGAGCGACTTCAGGTGAAAAATTACAAAAAATGTGGAGAAATAGATTGGTAAATGATACTTTTGAGCCAGGATCAATATTTAAGGTAGTAACAGCTATTACTGGATTGGAAGAGAATGTTGTTAATAAGGATACAAAATTTATAGACAATGGATCAATATCAGTTGGCGGCATCAATCCTAAGTGTTGGAAAGCAGGAGGGCATGGACTTCAAAACTTTCCTGAGATTATTCAAAACTCATGTAATGTAGGATTCGTAGAATTAGGGCAAATGATTGGTAAAGAAAAATTATGTGAATCTATAAGTAAGTTTGGATTTGGAAATGTTAGTGGAATAGACTTGCCAGGAGAAGCTAAGGGAATTGTAAAACCAGTTGATAAAGTATCAGAGGCAGATCTTGCAACAATAGCTTTTGGTCAAACAAATACAGTTAATTCAGTTCAATATATGTCTGCATTTAATGCTGTAGCTAATGGAGGAACTTTAATTCAACCTCACGTTATGAAGGAAGTTACTCATGAAGATGAAAATAATGTTAATATAGTTGATGAAACTTTTAAGCCCAAAACTACTACAGTTGCAAGTTCTGAAAAAACTGCAGAGCTAAGAACATATCTTGAGCGTGTTGTTACTGGAGGATCTGCGACAGGAACCTTTCTAGAAGGATATCATATTGGCGGTAAAACGGGGACTGCACAAAAGGTTATTAATGGTAGATATCAAGAAGGAGCATATATTTCATCATTTGTTGGAATGGCACCAGTTGATGATCCTAAAGTCACTGTGATGATAACTGTTGATGAACCAAGTAATGGTGTATATTATGCAGCACAAGTAGCTGTACCACCAGCAAAAACATTATTTACAGATATTTTTAATTATCTTAATAATAAATTTTCAGATGAGAATCTAGGACAAATTAGTAGAGATGTAATAATTCCAGAAACTAGAGGTATGAAAGTTGCAGATGCTAAAAAAGTATTAAAAGATTCGAAATTAGATTCTGAGATAGACGGAGATGGCGAGTCAATAGTAGACATGACACCATATCCGGGTTATTCAGTAAAAGAAGGCTCGAAAATAAATCTTTACACAAGTAGTGATGCGACTTATAATAATAATGTCGTAATGCCTGATGTTAGAGGATATTCAAAAGAAGATTCTACTTTGTTATTAAAAAATCTTGGAATAGTACCTACCTTTGAAGGAAATGGAATGGTATCAGAACAAGATATCTCACAAGGAGAAGTTATAGCTAAAGGAACAACAGTTAAACTAACATTAACCACAGGATATAAAGATTAGAAGTTATAAAGAATTTATTGGGTTAATATTAAGTTTATTTAGAATATGATAGCGTAGTCCTTATTAAATCTAATTAAGATGAACTAGTCAAATGATAAGATATTAGCATGTGGGGAATGTTCACATGCTATATTTTTTTAGAGATAAAGTGAAACTTTTAAGGTGGAATTCTATAGTTTATCTAAATTTAGTTGAACTTGTATCCACAATGGGGCATATCGTCTAGTGTTTAGTAACTAATAAAACTCAAATCGTATATATTGAAGAGCTAAAACTACTAGAGAGAAGACAAATAATATAATTAGGAGCGAATTAATATGAATCTAAAAACTATTTTAAATGGAATAGGCTATGAAGTTATTCAAGGCAAAATTGATGTGGAAATTAATAAAATAAATTATGATAGTCGAAAAGTTAAAAGTTTTGATGTTTTTGTCTGCATAAAAGGATATCAAGCTGATGGACATGAATATATTGATAAAGCCATCGGAAATGGAGCTAAAGTATTAGTAATCCAAGATGACATAGAAATTAAAGATAAAAATATTACTGTTATTAAATGCATTGATACAAGAAAAGTACTAGCACTTATAGGATCTAATTATTATGGAAACCCTAGTAGTAAAATTAAGATAATTGGTATAACTGGTACTAATGGAAAAACTACTACTGCTTTTATGATAAAGAGTATCCTAGAAGCAAATAATAAAAAAGTTGGTTTGATTGGAACTATTGCAAACTATATAGGAAGTGAAAAAATACATACTGAAAGGACGACTCCAGAATCTTTAGAATTGCAAAAATTATTTTTTGAAATGCTAAATAAAGGTGTAGAATATTGTGTTATGGAGGTATCATCACATTCATTGGAGTTAGACAGAGTTTATGGTGTGGACTTTGCGATAGGCATTTTTACAAATTTAACTAGAGATCACTTGGATTTTCATAAAACATTTGAAAATTATTATAAAGCAAAATTTAAATTATTTGAAAGATCTAGAATAAAAATTATTAATATTGACGATAATTATGGAAAACGAGTAATTAGTGATTTGATAAAGTTAAGAGCAGATAATGTATACTCATTTTCAGTAAAAGAACAATCTGATTTTGCAGCATTTGATGAAGAAATGAAAAGTAGATATATTAAATTTAAATTAGATCTTGAAAAAGAGGATCAATTTATTTTGAATATACCAGGTGAATATAATATTTATAATGCATTAGGTGCAATTTCAGCATGCTTTAAATTAGGAATTCCAGTAGAAGCAATAAAAAATGGAATAGAAAAAGTTATTGTTCCAGGAAGATGTGAAAGAGCAGCGAATGAATATAATTTGCCGTATGAGATTATTATAGATTATGCACATACTCCAGATGGACTTGAGAATATATTAAAAACTGTTAAAGCATTTACAAAAGGAAAACTAATATGTATATTTGGTTGTGGTGGAGACCGAGATAAAGTTAAAAGGCCGCAAATGGGTAAGATAGCAATAGATATCGCAGATGTTTCTATAATAACATCTGATAATCCAAGAAGTGAAGATCCAATGGATATTATAAAAGATATTGAAGTAGGACTGGATAAGGATAAATACATTGTGATAGAAAATAGAAAAGAAGCTATAAGAAAAGCTATAAATACTGCAAATAAGCAAGATGTGATAGTTATAGCTGGAAAAGGACATGAAACATATCAAATCTTAAAAAATGAAACTATACATTTTGATGAAAGAGAAATTATTAAAGAAATATTAGATACAATGAACAATTAAAACAGAAATTTGATAATTAGTTTAAAAAATATTATTAAGCTATTTAAAGGTATGGATTTAAATTGTAAATTGTAAAAAGACAAGGGGTGAATGAAGTTGGATTTGAGTTTATCAGAAATAATTGAAGCTATAAGTGGAGAGATAGTAGTTAAAAATAATGAAGGGAGCTTTAATAAAATTTCTACAGATACAAGAAAAATTGAAGAAAATAATTTATTTATTGCATTAAATGGGAAAAATTTTAATGGAAATGAATATGTTATACATGCTATTGAAAAAGGTGCATCTATAGTAATAGTAGATGAAATAAAATTTAAAATAGAAGAATTAAAATATAGAGGAACTGTTATTAAAGTCGAAGATACTAAAATAGCGCTAGGAAATTTAGCTAGATTTTACAGACAGAAGATTGACGTAAAAGTTGTTGGAATAACAGGATCTACTGGTAAAACTTCAACTAAAGATTTGGTAGCTGCATTTTTAAGTGGAAAGTATAAAGTATTTAAAACACAAGGGAACTTTAATAATGAAATTGGGTTACCTCTTATGATATTTGAAATTTCAAGAGATTATGACATAGCAGTACTTGAAATGGGAACTAGCGATTTTGGAGAAATAAAAAGACTTGCAAGTATTGCACTTCCAAATGTTGCAACAATTACTAATATTGGTGTCGCACATATAGAATATTTAAACACAAGAGAAAATATACTTAAAGAGAAGATGTGCATAACTGATTTTTTTAAAGATAAGAACCCTCTAATAATAAACTGTGAAAATGATATGTTAAAAACAGTTAATAAATGTAATGAATTTAATTTAGAGAAGATAGGTTATGATGAGAGCTATGATGTTTATGCTAAAAATATAGAGTTAACAAATAAAACTACATCTTTTGATGCGATTACTAAAGATAATAAAAGATATAGATTTACATTAAATATGGTTGGAGAACATAATGTATTAAATGCACTTATAGGCATACAAATAGCAAAAGATTTTGGACTTACATTCAATGAGATGGATAATGGTCTTAAAAATTTCAATGCTACATCAATGAGACTTGAATTTATAAATAAAAATAACTTTACAATTATAAATGATTCGTATAATGCTAATCCTGATTCTATGAAAGCAGCACTTAAAGTACTTGAAAATTATTCTGGCACACGGAAAATAGCAGTACTTGGAACAATGGGAGAACTTGGAGATTATGCAAAAGAGGCACATGAAGAAGTAGGAAGATTCGCAAAAGGAAAGGCAGATATTTTGTTGGCCACTGGAGATTTCAAAGAGCTTTATCTAGAAGGATTTAAAGAGGGTACAATGATATTTGAGACGAAAAAAGAACTGATAGAAACGTTATCTAGTATGATCAAGGCAAATGACACTATTTTGATTAAAGCATCTAGAAGCGAAAAATTTGAAGAAATAATTAAAGATATAGAGAAAATAAAATAAAACGAAGGAGGTGACTTGCCTTAATATCTGGCATTAAAGAAATAACTGTCAAGTATGCTTTCATATTTTTAATAGTACAGTATTAATAATAATTTTTAATAAGCCTATTATGAGTAAGACTTATTTTTTGTTTGACGTAACTATTGTATTTTTGAACAGTTATTTTCATTTAAATGCCTTGGGCAGCACTCGATGGGGGAAATAATAAAACTATTAATTAATTCGAAAATTTTAGCACCATTAATAATGGGGTTTATATTTTCAATAATACTTGGACCAATATTTATACCAATATTGAGGAAATTTAAATTTGGTCAAAATATTAGAAAAGAAGGACCTAAAAGTCATCAGAAGAAAACTGGAACTCCTACAATGGGAGGATTTATATTCTTTATTTCTGTGGCTACGACCATATTAATTATGGGACAAAAGCTTATGGATAAAGAAATGATAATTCTATATTCACTTCTTGCATTTGGATTTATCGGATTTTTAGATGATATTCTAAAGATAATCCATAGAGATAATTTAGGACTAAAAGCAGCACAAAAAATGATCTTGTTGATTTTGTTCTCATTAGCATTAGCTTGGTATGGATATAAATATATAGGCACAGATATAGTGGTTCCATTTGCAAATAAAGATTTTAGATTAGATTTAGGCATGCTTTATATACCGTTTATAGTTTTATATTATACAGCGGTAACAAATGCAGTGAATTTAACAGATGGAATAGATGGGCTTGCAACGTCAGTCACAGTTATAGTACTAACGTTCTTTGCTATTATTGGTTTTAGAACAGGAAATTCTGAAGTGGCAATTTTTGCAATAGCATTAGCTGGAGCATTACTCGGATTCTTAAAATTTAATGCGTTTCCTGCAAAAATATTTATGGGAGACACCGGCTCCTTAGCTCTTGGTGCAGCTATAGGTACAATAGCATTAATGTTGAAAATGGAATTGTTTTTAATTATAGTTGGTGGCATGTATGTAATTGAAACTTTATCAGTAATAATTCAAGTTACTTCGTTTAAGCTAACTGGTAAAAGAGTATTTAAAATGGCGCCTATACATCACCATTTTGAGCAATCAGGATGGAGTGAAATAAAGATATTAATAGTATTTTCTAGCATTACAGCAATTTTATGTATTATAGGTTTTATAGCGCTTTAGTAAAGTAAGTTTGGAGGATTTATGTATGAAGGTCATGAGGCCAAAAAGAAAAAAGAAAATGGGCGAAATAGATTATGGAATATTTTATGCAGTAGCTTTGCTTTTGACAATTGGAATAGTTATGGTATACTCTGCAAGTTCTTATTACGCAATGTTTATAAACAAAGATAGTATGTATTATTTAAAAAGACAATTAGCTTCAGCCATCATTGGGGTAATAGCAATGGCATTTGCAATGTGCTTTGATTATCATAAATTAAAGAAGTATACAGTAGGAATAATGATTTTAAGTATATTTTTATTGATAGCTGTATTCTTTTTTTCTGGTGTTAATGGAGCTCAACGATGGATTCAAATTGGGTCATTTAGCTTTCAACCATCTGATCTTGTAAAATATGTTGTAGTGCTCTTCTTAGCTATGAGTCTTGAGGCTAAAGGAGAAGGGGTTAAAAAATTTGCGAGTGGCATATTACCGTATCTAGGAGTATCGGGATTTTATGCTGCATTTGTGCTAGCAGAGAAAAATTTAAGTATTGCATCAGTTATAATGATTGTTACATTTATTGTACTCTTCTCAGCGGGAGGCAGAATAAAACATTTATTCGGGATTGTGGCTCCTATTTTGGTAGCAGCAGCACTCTTTTTCACAATATCAACTGACTATAGAAGAGCAAGAATGCTTAATTTTATAAATCCGTGGAAAGATCCAACAGGTAATGGATATCAATTAATTCAATCCTTTTATGCACTAGGTGCAGGCGGAGTAACAGGTCTTGGTCTCGGTCAGTCAAGACAAAAAACATTGTATATGCCTGAACCTCATAATGATTTCATATTTTCGATAATAGGAGAAGAGCTAGGGCTTATAGGATGCATATGTATAATAACTCTTTTCATAATATTTATTTGGCGAGGGATTAATGTGGCTATGAAAGCAAGAGATACATATGGTACACTTCTTGCAATCGGAATAACTTCAGTTATCGCAGTGCAATCTTTGATAAATATCGCAGTTGTAACAGGTTCAATGCCAGTTACAGGTGTACCTTTACCATTTATTAGTTATGGAGGTACAGCGCTTTTAATGAATATGACAGCAGTTGGGATACTTTTAAATGTATCACGGCAGATAGAAGGAAAAGAAGAAATTAAGGAAGTTGAAAGATACTAACTTCCCTAATCACATTCAAAAAACAATAGACCAGTATGTCTATCTGAGCAAAAATATATGGTACATATCTGATCTGTTATTTTCATTCATGTTACTTACTTAGTAAAACACGAAATAAAGAACTAAAATATAAGTTCTTTGTCTTGTGTTTTTTTATATACCTAAATATTAAGTTTTAATGATTATAAAAATTCTATATAAAATGTGATGAAAATATTTTATTAAAGTGGTATGATTATATATGGATTTATATTAAGAAAAATTCATGTTATTATATAATTAACATGCAAAGATAGGGATGTATATGATAAAATCAAGTGATAAAATTATTTCCAAAGCCAAACGAAGAAGAAGAATAACTATGATAACTATAATTTTAATTATTGGAGGAGTCATTTTTGCAACTAAATCAAGTTTCTTTACTATTAAAAAAGTTGCTATTTTAGGAAATCCAATTATGAGTGGAGAGGATGTTAAAAAAAGAACAGAGAATCTAATTGGCCAAAATATTTTTTTTATAAAGAAAGATATTATAATAAATGAAGCTAAGAAAAACCCATATGTAGAGAATATTGAAATTAGTAAGATGTATCCTAAACAAGTTAATATAAAAATTTCAGAGAAACAAGGAATATATTATGTAGACAAAGATAACTTTAAATATATTTTAGATAATAAGTCTATTTTGCTTGAAAAGGCAGATAATATTGAAGATAGAAAATTGGTGAATGTTATTGGGATAGATTTAAAAGAGGCTGAGCTAGGGAATAAAACTTTGGATAATATTAGAACGCTAGAATTTTTAGATGTTTTTTATAAAATTATAGAAAAAAATCCTACTAACTACAATATAGATTCTATTGATATAAGTAATTTGATGAATATAAAAGTATATATTGGTAAGGTAGAAGGAAGAATAGGTAATGATGAAAATATACCAGATAAGATGAATAAACTATTACATATAATTGAAAATCCGGATATTGGGATTGTTAAAGGATATGTAGATGTAGGATTCGATGGTGCACCTGTATATTATAAAGAAGAAAGGTAAGGTAGGAATGAAAATATCTAGATCACAATTATTTGTAGCAATTGTTTGTGGACTTTTAGGCTTTTTATTAGCATATCAATTTAAAGTATTAGCTAACAAGAATATCGAATCAAATCTTAGTAATTATGATAAAAGTGATATAATTTCAGAAGTCCAAACATTAAAAAAAGAAAAAGAAGAATTACTAGTGACAAATTCTAAGATATCAGATGAACTTAAACAGATAGAAGAAACAGCAGCCAAGGATGGTGACTTGGGCAAAGATATAAAAAATCAGCTTGATGATGCTAGAATGCATTTAGGAACAGTTGATGTTAAAGGACCTGGGGTTACACTTACTATAACACCTAAAGTTTCTATATTTGGATCTAGTTCAAGTGATAATACTAGGGATCTAGGAGAAGATGAATTAGTTCATATAGTAAACTTGCTTTGGTACTCAGGAGCGGAGGCTATCTGTATAAATGATATTAGAATAACGCCCCAGACTGGAATTAAAACAGCGGGAAATGGAATCGCAATAGGATCTACTGGAAAAGTGTATCCTAGAGATAAAATTGTGATCAAAGCAATTGGAGAAAAAGGTAGACTTAATGTAGGTATATCATTTCCAGGATCTTTTGAATATCTAGCTCTTCCTAATTATAATAATGAAACAAAATCAGAAGACGATATATTTATAGGTAAGACAACTTTATCATTAAAAAGTGAATTTATCAAATTAGTGAAAGAATAGGAGAGAGTTAGCTTGATTGCAGTAATAGGACTATTAATTGGAATAATACTTGGATTCGTATTGAATGTTAACATACCAGATAAACTATCACCATATATGTCTGTAGCTATACTTGCATGTTTAGATTCGGTTTTCGGAGCAATTAGAGGAAATCTTTCGAAGAATTTTCAAGCTGATATATTTATATCCGGTTTTTTTGGGAATGCATTACTTGCAGCAGGTCTTGCATATTTGGGAGATAAGCTTGGAATTCCAATATATATAGCAGCAGTAATAGTGTTCGGAGGAAGAATATTTAATAATTTTGCGATTATTAGAAGGCTTTTATTAGAGGATTTCAAAATTAGAAAAAAAAATGCATCTAAAAAGAAACATATTGAAACAGAGAAAAATGATCTTAAATAAAGAGGTGATGTGATGAAAAATAATAAGGATTTTTTCTTTGTTTTCATTGCAACTATAATATTGGGAGCTTTAATATCAATGAATTTCAATTTTGATGGGATTCAATCTTATAGTCAATTAAATGCACCGGAATATCAAAATGCAGTTGAGGAAAGATCTAATTTATATAAAACAATAGGTAGTCTAAAGGAAGATAATGTTGAAAAGAAAGATAAAATTAGTAATTATGCAAAAAATTATACGAAAAACGATGAAATTCTTAAAGATATGGAAGCACAAATTAGCGATTATGAAATGTTTATTGGATTAAATAAAGTTGAAGGTTCGGGAATAATATTAAAAGTGACTGATGGAAATATTAATATGAGCGAGGAAAATGCAAATGAAGTTAATAGCAAACTTTTGCATGATAGTGATATGGCACTAATTATAAATGAACTTAGGGCTGCTGGAGCAGAAGCTATTAGTGTCAACAATCATAGAGTTGTTCCATGGTCTGGAGTAATATGTAACTGGGCATTTATAGGGTTTGATGATGGCGGTATGGAGTATGCACCTTTTAATATTTATGCTATAGGTGATCCGGAAAAATTAAAAGCATCTCTCTTAGAAGATGGAAGTCATGTTAAACAACTTATATTTAGAAAACTTTATGTAGATATTCAAAAAGTGGATAAAATAATTATGCCACCAACAACAGCAAATTCTAATGTTAAATATATGAAGCAAGAAGTGAGCAAAAAATAAAATTAAATTTATTTTTTTTAGAGGAATTTCGAAACTTATGTAGAATATAAACTAAGTGAAGTAAAGAAAGGAATAAAATTTTAGGTGTGATATTATGGGAATTAAACAAAATATAGAAGAAATAGAATCTGCAATTCCAAGAGAAGTAACTCTTCTAGCTGTTTCTAAAACAAAGCCACTGGAAGAACTAGAAGAAGCCTATAGAGAGGGCATGAGAGATTTTGGAGAAAATAAAGTCCAAGAGTTAGTAAAAAAGGCAGAAACCTTTCATGAGGATGTAAGATGGCATTTCATAGGACAACTTCAGAGCAATAAGGTTAAGTATTTAGTAGATAAAGTTTATTTAATACATTCTTTAGCTAGTATTAGTTTGCTAAACGAAATAGAAAAGATTTTTGGAAAAGCCAATAAAAAGGCTAACACATTAATTCAAATTAATATTGGAAGAGAAGCAAGCAAAAGTGGAATTCTAGAAGAAAGTTTATATGAATTTATAGAAGCAATTGAAAAGTGTAATTATGTTACTGTAAAAGGAATAATGGTTATTATTCCAAATGGTAATGAAGAAAGTAATAGAAACTATTTCAAAAAAATAAAAAGAATATTTGAAGAGCTAAAAATGAAAAAATATAAAAATATCAATATGGACATATTATCTATGGGAATGACCCATGATTTTATGACAGCTATAGAAGAAGGTTCTAATTTAGTAAGAATAGGAACAGGTATATTTGGAGAAAGAAATTATAATACAGGAGGCAGAGAGAATGAGTAACTTTGTATCAAAAATCAAATCTTTATTAGGTTTTGAGGACTATGAAAATTATGAGGATTATGAAGATGAAGAGTATGAAAATGAAATGAAAGATGGAGACGATATAGAACCAGTTATTGCAAATAAAAAAAATAGTAAGATTGTAAATATCCATACATCGTCAGCAACAAAGGTAACAATAACTAAGCCAGTAGACTATGAAGAGGCAACTGAAATATGTGAAGCACTTAAAAATAGAAGGATAGTTCTAGTAAATACAACAGTATTAGAATTAAAAATTGCACAAAGATTATTAGATTTTATAAGTGGTGCTTGTTATTCTCTAGGTGGAGAATTGCAACAAATTGAAAAAGGTGTATATCTTCTTTCACCCTCGAATGTTGAAGTTACAAATGAATTAAAGAATGAACTTAGTTCAAAAGCCTTATTTAATTGGTCAAAATAGGAGGTATAAATTATGAATCAAATTATTATGCTTCTTAGTATGCTATTAAGCCTATTAGAAATTACTATATTTATAGAATGTATAGCTTCATGGATACCACAATTTCAAGGAAATAAATTTATGATTTTAGTGCACAATATTACTTATCCTATTTTACAACCATTTAGAAATTTACAAAATAGATTTAGTCCTGGATTACCAATGGATTTTTCACCTATAATTGCTTTATTCGTTATAAACATAATTAGGAGACTATTATAATCATGAAAGAAAAAATAAGTAAGCATTTTAGTGACGAGGATAAAGAGGAAGCATTAAATTTATATGAGAGATATTTAATATCTAAGGATAAAGATATACCTGTTTTTGGGAAAAAATTTTATACACCGAATATATGGAGTTGGTTTGAAAAAAATTTACAGAGTGAAAATTTTAAAATTGAAACGAATGGATTTTTTGAAGATGCTGAAAGAAGAATTATTTCTTTTAATAATATATATGAGAGTCCATTTCCTATGAAATTAATAAAAATTGAAAATACGTCAAAGTTTTTAAATCTCACACATAGAGATTTTTTAGGCGGAATTTTATCTCTTGGTATAGAAAGAAATAAAATCGGTGATTTATTAGTAGATGGAAATAGTTGCTATATACCAGTATATGAAGAAATAGAAAATTATATTCTGTATAATGTAGATAAAATTTCTAAAGTTGCTTGCACAGCAGAAGTTATTGAAAATTTCGAATTTCTCCCTAAATTTACTTTTAAAGAAGAAAATATTTTAGTTTCTTCTTTACGAATTGATGGGGTGGTTTCTAAAATTATAAATATATCTAGATCGAAAGCTGCGCTAATGATAGAACAAGGTCAAGTACTTATAGATTATGTTAAGATAAAAGATAAAAGTTATGAACTTCGAGAAGAAGAAAAAATTACTATAAGAGGTTTTGGAAAATTTATTTTAGGTAATACTATAGGAACGAGTAAAAGTGGAAAAATAAAAATTATTATTAAAAAATATACATAGTTGAGGTGAAGGCATGAAATTAACACCAATGGACATAAACAATAAGGAATTTAAAAAAGGATTAAGAGGATATAAGTCTGATGAAGTTGATGAATTTTTAGATGAAATAGTAGATAATTATGAAGAACTTTATAAAGAGAATGCAAATTTGAAAGAAAAACTTACTAATTTAAATGAAAAAGTAGAGCATTATTCTAAAATAGAAATTACTATACAAAATACATTATTATTAGCTCAGAATGCCGCAGAGCAAGCTAAGAATTCAGCGCAAAAAGAAGCAGAATTGATGGTAAAGAATGCAAATGAAACTGCTCAAAAGCTTATGGATAAATCTCATAATGATGTTATACATATAAATGATGAATATGAAAAGGTCAAACAAGAATTTATTAAATTTAGAGCAAAATACAGAAACTTTATGAATACACAATTAGAAACGTTTGATGATTTAGAAAAAGATTTTATTAAAAATTATAATGTTTCAGATCCAATAGATGATGAAGAAGTAGTCGAGGCAGAAATAATAGAAAAAGAAATAAATGTAATAGATGAGAAAATTGAAGACTCACAAGAAAAAAACTCATTAAATAATGAATTAAATGAAATAAAAAGTTTTTTTGTTCAAGGTGAATAAAGAGTAAAAAAACCACTTACAAGTGGTTTTTTTACTCTTTATTACTTAGAAGTTTCTGAATCATTAAATTTATTATTTAATATTAAAATGTCAACTCGCCTATTTGAAGATTTTCCTTCTAGAGTATCATTGCTTTTAACAGGTCTGTATTCTCCATATCCTACAGATGATAATCTTCCTGGATTAACATTGCCTTGAGTAATTAAAAATTCAACTACATTGGCAGCTCTTACTGATGAAAGTTGCCAATTAGAATGAAAGGAGTCCGTATTAATGGCAACATTATCGGTATGCCCTTCAACACGTATATAATCATCTATTCCATTCAAAATTTTTGATATAGAGATTAATTTGATTTTCCAATCAGGTTTGACGTTAGCTTCACCACTGTTAAAAAATACACTATCATTAAAACTTATTATAAGTCCTCTATCTTGAATCGATGTAGAAACACTTCCTTTTAACTCGGAATTATTTACAAGCTCATCAACTTTCTGCTTGATATCAGCCAGTTTTTCTGATTCAGTTGTTGCTGAAGTGCTTGTCCCATCTATTGGATCTACTACATTAAGGTCTGCATTAGAACTATCAGACGTCGATATTATGTTTTCTCCATTACCGGAATTAAATCCTATTCTTAATGAATTTGCAAGTACTGCAGATTTTTTAGTGTCTACATTCGATATTGCATACATCATTAGGAAGAAAATCATAAGTAAAGTTATAAAATCTAAGTAAGAAAGCATCCATCTTTCAGATTGATCTTTAACTGTTTTTGTCTTCTTCATTTTATACCTCTTTTAAATTTCTTCTAATAATTTAGCTTGGTCATCAGTTAAGTAACCTACAAGCTTGCTTACTAAGGTATTTGGATTGACTCCTTCTTGAATAAGTAATATTGCCTCAATAATCATTTCTTTCTCCACGATTTCATCTCTATTTATTTCTTTTAACTTACTAGCGATAGGTATCCATATAAGATTAGCTGTACCAAGTCCGTACAAGGTTGCTATAAATGCAACAGAAATTTTTTCACCCATGGCAGCTACATCGCTTAAATCACTAAGTATTATAACCAAACTTGTTATAGTTCCTACAATACCCATAGTAGGCGCATATCCACCAGCGGATGAGAGTATTTCAATACAGTCTTCATGTCTTGCAGAGAGTTGTTCCAGTTTAGTATTTAAGATGTTTTTAACAGATGAAGGATCTATTCCATCTACAACCATTTGCAGTCCTTTTTCTATGAAAGGATCCAAATTTGAGCCAGATAATTCAGATTCTAAACTTAAAAGACCATCTTTTCTAGTTTTAACGGATATTCCTTTAAAATAAGTTATATGTTCTTTTAAATCAATATTATGATTTTTAAAAGCCATCGATATTACTTTCGGAATTTTTTTCAATCTTTTTGAAGGAAAAGAAATCATAACAGCACCTATTGTTCCACCTATAACTATAAGCCCAGCAGTAGGCTGTAATAGAGCCATAATGGTCCCACCTTCTTCAATAAAGCCAAATACGATACAACCAAATGCAACTACTATGCCCATGATTGTAATAATGTCCATAAATAGTTCCCTCCTTAATATATTGTAATATTTTTTAAGTGAATTCAACTACCTTGAATTTATGTTTTATGTAGGAATTATGTAAAAATAGCATATAAAAACATATAATACACTATACCTAAATAATGATAACATATTACAAAATAAATGTAAAATATTTATAAAGAGCAATATTAATACTATTATAGATCCATCACTATAAGTTTATTATATTGAGGTTTCAATTGTAAAGTATAAATTATTATATTATAATGTTGAAAGAATGTGATGGAAAGAAAGGGAAACTAAATTTATGGAGAAAAATGTTTTTATAATTGATGAAAAGGATCAAGGAACAAGAATTGATAAATATTTAGCTGAAGTTCTCGTTGATAAATCAAGATCTTTTATTCAAGGACTTATTGAAAAAGATAGTATTACAGTTAATGATAAAATTTGTAAAAGTAATTATAAATTAAAGCTATTTGATGAAATTCAGGTAGTATTTAAAGAACCAGAAATATTAAAGGTTGATGCAGAAGAAATACCACTAGATATATTATATGAAGATAAAGATATAATAGTTGTTAACAAAGTTCAAGGAATGGTTGTACATCCTGCACCGGGAAATCATAATGGCACATTAGTTAATGCTTTACTTTTTCATTGTAAAGATTTATCTAGCATTAATGGAGTTATAAGACCTGGAATAGTTCATAGAATTGATAAATATACATCAGGTATTTTAGTGGTTGCAAAGAATGATGCAGCTCATAATAAGCTTTCAGAACAATTGAAAGACCATTCTATGAAAAGAGAATATTATGCTTTAGTTGAACGAACAATAAAAAATGATAATGGTACTATTGATAGGCCTTTAGCAAGAAATAAAAGGGACAGATTAAAGATAGGAATTGTAGAAGATGGGAAGAGAGCAGTGACACATTATGAAGTCATTGAAAGATATAATGGATATACATTAATAAAATGTATATTAGAAACCGGAAGAACTCATCAAATAAGAGTACATATGGCATCAATTGGTTTTCCTGTAGTTGGAGATCCTCTTTATGGTTTCAAAAAGCAAAGATTTAAGTTGAAAGGTCAAATGTTACATGCTAAGACTTTAGGATTTATTCATCCAACAGAAAACAAGTATGTTGAATTCACTACAGGGATACCAAAATATTTTCAAGCTATAATAGATAAATTGCAAAATGAGCTTAGATAATATGCTCTTAACATTAGTGGAGGTATAAAATGAAATTGAAAGCAGTTCTATTAGATGAGAAAGCTATAAATAGAACATTAATAAGAATCTCTCATGAGATCATAGAAAGAAACAAAGGGGTAGAGGATTTAGTATTGCTTGGAATTAAAACAAGGGGTTATCCACTTGCAAGGAGAATTGCAGATTATATAAAAGGTATTGAAGGAAGAGAGGTTCCAGTAGGTCATGTGGATATAACATTATATAGAGATGATTTAACTATTTTAAAGGATAAGCCAGAAGTTAGAAATTCAGATCTAGGAGTTGAAATAAAAGATAAGAAGGTAGTTATAGTAGATGATGTTTTATATACTTGTAGGACTGCTAGAGCTGCCATAGATGCAATTATAGATGTAGATAGACCCACAGTAATTCAACTAGCGGTACTTATAGATAGAGGGCACAAGGAATTGCCTATTAGGGCAGATTATGTAGGTAAGAATATACCTACATCAAAAGATGAAGTTATAGCTGTTAGATTAGATGAAATTGATGGAGATGACTCAGTAAAAATATATGATTCGAATTTTTAATGAATAGAAATTATATGAATTAATAAAACGGATGATTAATTTTCAATTTTAGAGTTTATATTATAATGTAAATAAAAAAATAATATTATCAATTTAGATAAAAGGAGAATATAAGATTATGTATGACTTAATTGCAACAAGTACATTTGGGATAGAAAGTATAACAGCAAAAGAATTACGAACACTCGGCTATGAAAATTTAAAAATTGAAAATGGAAAAGTAATATTTCAAGGCGATGAGATGGATATAGCTATTTCTAACATTCATTTAAGAACTGCAGATAGAGTTCTTATAAGAATGGCTGAGTTTGAAGCAAAATCTTTTGAAGAATTGTTTCAAGGAACAAAAAAAGTAGAATGGAGCAAATTAATACCAAAAGATGGAGTTATGCATGTTGTTGGGAAAAGCATTAAATCAACACTACATAGCGTTCCAGATTGTCAATCTATAGTTAAAAAAGCTATTATTACGAGTATGAGTGAAAGCTATGGAATAGATCAGTTTAGTGAAAGTGGTCCTATTTATAAGATAGAAGTAGCTATATTAAAAGATATAGTTACACTTACAGTAGATACAACAGGTCCAGGATTACATAAGAGAGGTTATAGAGTGCTTTCAGGAATTGCTCCTCTAAAGGAAACATTAGCTGCATCAATGCTTTTACTTTCGAGATGGACAGATGATTTTGAACTTATAGATCCATTTTGTGGATCAGGGACGATATTAATTGAAGCTGCTATGATAGCTCAAAACATTGCTCCAGGAGTAAATAGAAGTTTTGTATGTGAAACATGGCCATCTATGAATGAAGATGATTTTAATAGTGTAAGAGAAGGTGCCAGAAACTCAGAAAAAGATAAGGATGTAAAAATAATTGGATATGACATAGATTATAATGTCATTAAATTTGCTATGGAAAACGCTAAAAGAGCTAGAGTTAATAAATATATAGAATTTCAAAAAAGAGATTTTATGGAATTTTCAGCTTCTAGAAAACATGGATTCATAGTTTCTAATCCTCCATATGGAGAAAGAATTGGAGACGAAGAGGTATTAGATATTCTCTATAGACATATGGGGACAACCAAGAGAAAATTAGAAAGCTGGGATTTTAATATATTGACTTCACTTGAGTCTTTTGAAAAAGTATTTGGATTAAAGTCGACTAAAAATAGAAAATTATACAATGGTAAAATTATGTGTCATTATTATCAATATTTTGATAATGAGAAAATTAAAAATGTTGGAGATACATTAATAAATGTATTATTAGATTAAAGATCCACATCTTTACAAAGCTTTATTTACATGATAAAATAAATACAAGTAAATTTTGATGGCAAAGATGCTAACGGACTGGAAGGTTGTTAGCATCTTTTTTTGTTTAAAAATATAAATTGAAATTTTTCATATGGATTTTATTTATATAGTCCATATGAATTTATTGAACTTATATCATAAAGGGATAATTCATATAGAATTGCACCACTGCAGAACTTTGATTTAAACATATATATATGTTGCGATGGGGAGATATAGATGAATTTAATAATTAAATATATAATCTTAAAATAGGAAGGAGTTCAAACAATGGCAGAAGTATATCAAAAAATGGCGGAAAAAATACCCAATATGAGTAAAGCCCAGGAAAAGATTGCAAAATATACATTGTCACATCCCAATAGCACACCTTTTTTAACTGTAGAAAAGTTAGCTAAGCTATCTGATGTAAGTATTGCAACTGTTACGAGATTTGTAATATTTCTAGGATATAAAGGTTACCCTGAATTTTTAAAAGATACTCAAGAATCTATGCAACAACAAGTAATTAAAACTGAACGTATGAAAATAAAATCTAAAAAAAATTGTGGTGAAGAAGAAGATATCTATGAACTATTTGAAGAGGATTTAAATAATATTAAATCAACTATGGAGGGCTTAAATTTATATGAATTAAAAAAAGCAGTTAATTTATTATTAAATGCAAAAAGAATATATATAGTTGCAAGAAGAAGCTCTTCTGTACTTGGAGTATTTATTAAATACTATCTTGATTTAATGTTTAATAATGTTAATTTAATTGAAAATATAGAACAAATACCAAAACAAGTTAACGAATTTAATGATAAGGATGTAATTATTGGGATAAGCTTCGAGAAATATGCCAGAAGTACAGTGGAAATTTTCACACATTTAAAGAGAAAAGGAGCTACAACCATAGCAATTACAGATAGCATGTTATCTCCACTTGTACCTTATTCAGATGTTACGTTAACTGCTATAAGTAAGGGTTCTACATTCATAGAGTCTTTTGCAGCACCATTAAGTTTACTTAATGCTCTAATTATATCTATCGAGAAAGAAAAAAAAGACTTTTTTAATAGTAATGTAGAATTGCTGGAACAAGCATGGGAAAAATTTGATTTATTCCTTTAAGAATATTGAAAGAAATATAGATACTTAGAGTGAAAACTGCACCTATATATGCATCGAATTTATTTGAATTAATAATGTTATTTGCAAAACACTGTAGGTATCAATTTTAAGTTGATACCTACAGTGTTTTGCATAAGTTATAGCTTTTTTTTATAATTTTAGTATATACCATAAAATATAAATATGAGTAATACTTTTGTACAGTGCAACTTTAAAACAAAAGATTCAGTAAATTGAACAAATGTATTACATTTAGTTTAGAATATATACAAGTAACTATAGTATTAAACCTTAAATATATTATTGAAATCGCTTGGATTTATTATTAAGGTATTGTTAGTATGATAAATAACCATACCGGGTTTTGAACCATTTGGTTTTTTCAATTCTTTTACTTTTGTATAATCAATCGGTAATTTTAATGAATCTTTTCCTTTGCTATAATATCCTGCGGCTATTGCAGCTTCTTCAAGAGTTTTATCTGGAACATCAAAAGAACAAACAATAACATGTGAACCGGGAATATCTTTTGCATGTAACCAGAGATAATTATTTTGGGCGAATTTTAAACTTAAATAATCATTTTGTATGTTATTTTTTCCTACATATATATCTATTCCATCACTCGAAACAAAATGATGCGGTTTAGACGTTTTAGGTTTCTTAGAATTTTTAGCATTTTTTCTAAATCGTATATATCCAGTTTCAATCAATTCACTTTTTATTTCATCGATTTCAAGATAGCTTTCAGCATTTATAATGTTAGTAAGGACAGAATTTAAATATTTAGCTTCATCAACATTTTTTTCAAGCTGAACTGTAGCATATGTTTCTGATATCTTAAGCTTATTATATTTCTTATAATAACGTTGAATATTTTCAGATGGAGTTTTGGTTTTATCTAAAGCAATCTTAATATATTCTTCTTGATTCTCATTATAAAAATTGAGTAGAGTACATTCACTATCACCCTTTTTTATTGTGTAAATATAAGAAGTTAAAAGATCTCCATTTATTCTTAAAGTGTTTTTCTCAGTACATTCTTTAAGAGTCTCATCAAGTATTTTTGTCTTTTTATTACATCTTTCAAGGTTCGTATGAATGAGTTTTTGTAAATCAGTAGATTTGTTTTGGAGCCTATCTTGCATATCTTTTTTTTCATAGAATGCATCAAGTAAAGTATTAGGGTCATTATATGGAATTAACAAAAAATCTTCTTCTAAAAATTTTAATTTTAACAAATAAAAGTCCTTCAAAATTCCAAACTTATTTGTATAGATATTATAAGATATATTTTCATTTAAATTATCCGTAAAGTCCTTTAAAATTTTGTAAATTTCATCTCTTGTAGGCGAACTATTAAAATTAATAGTTCTATAATATAAATCGCTAGATAATAGTTTACTTATTCCTGTAAAACAATTAAAATAGAATTTAGCATCAAAAGTAATGGAATTATTACTTATAAAAGAAGTTAATTCTTCGTAAGTAACAGAAAAAGGATTTAATTTAGTAGATGAGGGTGGATAGACATAATTCACTCCAGGATATAATACTCTATAAGTATTTATATCAGGCGTAATGTGTTTTATGGACTCCATGACTTTATTGTCTCTATTTCTAACCAAGGTAATGTTAGAATGACGGCCCATAATCTCTACAATAAGTGAGTACGCACTATCAAAACCTAGTTCATCTCTATTTTCAATTTCTATTACTAAAAGCCTATCACTATCTTTTTGAGTAATACTTGTAATTCTACCTCCTAATATGTATTTTCTAAGAACCATTAAATACATAGGAGCCTTTATGGGATTTGCTTTAACTGAATTTGTTAAATGGATTCTAGCAAATCTAGGCGATGCAGAAATTAAAAGTTTTACGTTACTACGATCTTTTCGGAACGTTAGAATAATTTCATCTTTTTCAGGTTGATTTATTTTATCTATTCGTAAATTTAAAATTGATTTTTGTAAATTATTTACTAAACTATGTAAGTATATACCATCTAATGCCATTTTTATGTCATCCTTTCTTAGTGTAACTAAGAATAGTATAACATTATACCCATCTAATTATCAATTATTAGAAAAATGTGAAAGATAAAGTGTCTATAAGAATTAAAGAAACTTATATAAAATATAAAACTATTAATTAGGAGGAAATTAAATGAATTTCTATAAAATGCAAGGGGCAGGAAATGATTTTATATTTATTGAAGATTTTAACTATGAGGTTAAAGATGAATGTCTGCTTGCGAGGAAGCTTTGTGATAGGCACTTCGGAATTGGTGCCGATGGATTAGTTATCGTTAGAAAATCAGAAATAGCCAATGCTGAAATGATCATAATAAATGCAGATGGGTCAAGACCTAATATGTGTGGAAATGCTATAAGATGTTTTGGAAAGTATGTTTATGAACATAAACTAGCAAGTGGTAATAAATTTTCAGTTGAAACAGGTGATGGAGTTAAGGAAATTGAGATAATATTAGAAAATGATAAAGTTAAATATGTAAAGGTATATATGGGCAAATTATCTTATGATGGACATGATATACCTTTAAATAATATAGAAAATCTTATAGAACATAAAATAACGGTAGATAATAAAATTTATGAAATAACTACAGTACTAATGGGAGTTCCACATACAATTATTTTTGAAAATAATAGAGAATATAATGTAATAAAAGAAGGATCTAAAATAGAAAAAATTGATTTATTCAAAGAAGGAAGCAATGTAAATTTTGTGAAAGTAATTGATGAGACCCATATAAGAGTTAATACATGGGAAAGAGGTGCTGGAGCAACGCTTGCTTGTGGAACTGGATGCTGTGCATCAGTTGCTGTAGCTAAGAGATTAGGGCTTGTAGATAAAGACAAAGAAATTTTCGTTAAAGCACCAGGTGGTGAATTGGTTATAGCAGTTTTAGGAGAAGATATATATATGAAAGGGCCTGCAGAAGTTTCTTTTAAAGGTGAAATCTGTTTGTAAAATTATGGAACGAGAAGGAATAAAAATGAAATTATTAAAAAGAAAGTATTTTAGTATTTTAGCTTTCATTGTATTGCCTCTGTTTATGTTAGGATGTTCTACGCAAAAAGAAAAGAAGCCTTATGTGACAGAGGATATTAAATTAAATTCAGGGGCTGCATTAAAAAGTGAAGAAGGAATTTATAAATTATACAATTATGAGAATGGTAAATACGAAGAACAAAGCACTGGGAATGTAATAACAGCTTATGATAAAAATAGTTCAAGTTACATATCTGTTGAAGATAAAAAACATTATGCAATACATAATGGGAATAAGTTTCAAATAAAAGATCAAGACTACAGTGAACTTAAATTATCCAAAGATGCAGGATATATATCATACTTTATAGAAGATAATGGTCTTAAGTTAAAAATATTTGATCTAAATAAAAATAATGAAATAGAAATTAAATCTAATGTTTCTATCTCAGGAACTTTATATGATTGGTATGATGTTAATACCTTGGTGTATTATGGAGTAAGTAATAATGGCGTAAATGGAATATTCACATACAACATAAAAGAAAATAAAGAGGAATTGATTTATAAACTTAAAGAAGGATATTTAGCTTTTTTAAAGGGAACTGATGATGGTGTAGTGTTCTTACAGTTAACATTAGAAAATAATAAAGAACTAATGCTGATGGATAAGAAAACAAAAGATGTTAAACTTTTAACAAACAATATAGAAAAAATCTCAGATATAATTGTAGATAAAGAAAAAATATTTTTTACAGGAAAGGTTTCTGATAATATTAGTTCATTATATGAATTAAAAAATAATAAATCAAAAAGATTAGTCTTTGATTTTCCAATCATAGTAAAAACAGAAAAAGGACTAACAATAGATGGAAATGGAAATGTTTTATTTATAGGATGTAATGATGCAAATACTACTCAAGAGCAAATCTATACTTATGCGCAGGATGGAAGTATAAGTATAGTATCTAAAGATTCTGTGGATTATATGTTTTTAGATTATAAAAGCTAATATTAGATTATATATAAAGTATTAGTTTATAGTTATGTTTAATTTGAATAGAGGATATTCTCATACATTTTTGTGTAATAGATTATCCTTTATTTTTATTTTTATCATTACTAGCAATTATATAAGTTCTGTTATAAGTTAAAATTCCATATATTCCACTAGGGAAGTATAAATATGTATAAGATTATATTATTCAAACTTGAATGATATATTAAAGTTGCTATAGCAGTAAATCAAATTGTAAGTTTAGTTTTATGTTAAATCATAGAGGTTAAAGAAATTATATAAAAAAATTATGAGGTGATTATATGAAAGAAAATGATAAAATAGATGCTGTGATAATTAAGAAGCCATCTATAACTAAAAATCAATCATTAGGCATATTAAAAAAGATAGAAGAAGATAAAAGAGAGGTTACATGGGAATTTGTTAAAGAGTTTGTTACTAAAGAAATATTGGTATTTGGAGAAGCATTTTCAATTAATGATAATATGAAGAATAAAAGGCAAAATGAAAACATTCTTAAAGGATTACAGTATATTTATGATAATTTTAATAGTCTTAATAATAATTCAAATGAAAAGTTAGATAAAAAATTTGCTAACAAAGATAATCCAGAGTTTGTTTTACTGATAAAACGTGTTCTGGAAAATATTAAAAAGCAAGATAAAGATGAAAATATTAAATATCTAGCAAATTTTATTGTAAATGTGGTTAAGAAAGAAAATTCTAATAATCCTAATAAAGAAGATATTTTAAATAAAATTTTAAATCTTAATGTAGAACATGTATTAGTTTTAAAGTATTTTTATGATACTAGTTGTAAAGATGATGACATTGATCAAGAAAGTAGATGCAAAACAAAAAATAGCGAGATTAATATTAATATTAACACTTTAACTATTAATCGTATAGGAAATACTATGCTGAATAAATGTTTTAAAGATTTAGAGTCAGATGGATTTATTTGCGAGATAACAGAGAGCTATATAGACTATATGGGTGGAAACTATTATATGACAGATTACGGAAAGAAATGTGTAGAGCTCTTAAAAAATTTTTAATCTGATCTGATATTAATGGACGCATATAACATCACATAATGATCCATTCGATCTGTTGAAATATAAATTTATGATATTTTTGCTTTCTAGTATTTAAATTTAATAGTGATATATTGACAAAATATGCTACACTAAGAATATATTTATAGATTATTATAAAAAGATTTAGCTAAAATCACATTGAAATAAAAAATAATCATAAATAGTTAGAGATTTAAAAAAGTTAAAAAGTGTATTGAATCGAAAAATATACATATGAGGAGTGATTTCTATGAGTTTAAATTGGGATAATACCTTAGCTACAGGAATTAGTAGTATTGATAATCAACATAAAGAATTGTTTAATCGAATTAATCTATTAGTAAATTCTATGAAACAAGGCAAAGGTAAAAATGAAGTTATTGAGACTTTAAATTTTCTTGAAGATTATGTAGTTAAACATTTTAATGACGAAGAAGAAATTCAAAAGAAGAATAAATATCCTCAATTTGATAAACAACATATGGAACATGAAAAATTCAAAAATGAAATTAAAGAATTAAGAAAAGTATTTGAGACTTCAGGTGTATCGGCATTATTTGTTATAAATACTCAACAAAAAATGACTAATTGGTTAAAAAGTCATATAAATAATTTAGACAAAGATTTAGGTGAGTTTCTAAAAGAAAATTCTAAATATAAATAAAATTTAATATTATAGATATAGGTTCTAGCAGTATAGAAAGCTGATTTTAGTTTGTTATAAGATTAATAAAGATAGCACCGCATTAATCAGAGATGGATTTACGGTATTTTCACTAAAGCACGTGAATGTAACAATAATCAGATATATAATGCAATTGTTAATGGCAATGTTGCCTTTGAATTATAAAGGTACATGCCATTTTAATTTTTATTAGATAAAATGATAAGTAAGGAGATAAGGATATGATTGGAGTATCTAAATTATTATGTGGAACTGAAAATTTTGGAGATGGATTAAGATATGTTCCTGGAGCTAATAAACAAAAAGATGGCGTTAGCTCAGGTCGTGGACCTGTAGTTGTATGGAATTGCACGAAAACTTGTAATTTAAAGTGCGTTCATTGCTATGCAAATTCCGATAGTAAAAAATATGAAGGCGAACTAACTACTAAAGAAGCAAAAGCTCTTATTTCTGATTTTCAAGAATTTAAAGTACCAGTAATATTATTTTCAGGAGGAGAACCACTACTTAGAGAAGACCTTTTCGAGCTAATTGAACATGCTAAAAATTGTAATATTCGTAGCACTATTTCTACTAATGGTACTCTTATTGATAAGGAAGTTGCAAGAAGAATTAAGAGAAGTGGAGTAGGATATGTAGGAATTAGTTTAGATGGTATTGGTCATAAACATGATAAATTTAGGCAGACTAAAGGTTGCTTTGATACAGCTTTAACTGGAATTAGAAATTGCAGAGAAGCTAACCAAAAAGTTGGATTAAGGTTTACTATTAACAAGCATAACTACACTCAAATAGAGGATATGTTTCATCTAATTAAAGAAGAAAAGATTAATCGTGTTTGTTTTTATCATTTAGTTTATTCTGGTAGGGGAAGTGAAATGATTAAAGAAGATATATCACATGATGAATCTAGAGATGCAATGGATTTAATTATGGAAAAGACAGTAGAGCTTGGCAATAAGGTAGAAATTCTCACGGTAGATAATCATGCTGACACAGTTTACCTTTATTTGCAGGCACAAAAAAAATATCCTCATTTAGCTGATAATATTTTAAATCTGATGAAGATGAATGGTGGAAATCGCTCTGGGATAGCTATTGCAAATGTTGATTTCCAAGGAAATGTTCATGCAGATCAATTTACTCCGCAATATACTTTTGGAAACATCAAAGAAAGAGCGTTTAGAGAAATTTGGACAGATACTTCTAATCCAATTATGATGGGATTAAAGGATAGAAAGCCTCTGCTTAAGGGACGATGCAGTAAATGTAAATGGCTAAGTGTATGTAATGGTAATTTCAGGACAAGAGCAGAATCAGTAACGGGAGATTTTTTTGGATCTGATCCTGCCTGCTATTTAACGAATAAAGAAATAGGTGTACCTGAAAATATCGGGTTACTTTAAGGAGGCATAAAAATATGATTGTATCATGGAACACAACTAATAAATGTAATATGTACTGTAATCATTGCTATAGAGATGCAGGTGCTGAAGCTGAACATGAATTAAATACAATACAAGGTAAATCACTAATAGATGAAATATCTAAAGCAGGATTTAAAATAATGGTTTTTTCGGGTGGAGAGCCTTTAATGCGACCTGATATTTATGAATTAGTGGAGTATGCAACAAAAATTGGATTAAGATCTGTACTTGGTAGTAATGGCTCGTTAATAACTGAGGAAGTTGCTCAAAAACTAAAAGCGGCAGGTACTATGGGTGTTGGAATTAGTTTAGATAGTCTTAATCCTAAAAAGCATGATGAGTTTAGAAATTATCAAGGTGGATTTAGAGAAGCTATTAACGGAATGAAAAATTGCAGAGATGCTGGGTTGCCTTTTCAAATACATACAACAGTAATGAATTGGAATATAGATGAAATACTTAATTTAACTGATTTTGCAGTTGGAATGGGTGCCGTAGCTCACCATATTTTCTTTTTAGTGCCAACTGGAAGAGGCTCAGATATTGAAAAACAATCATTAACACCAGAAGAGTATGAAGAGTTACTGAATGATATAATGCTAAAACAAAAGGATGTAAGCATAGAATTAAAACCTACCTGTGCACCTCAGTTCATGAGAATTGCAAAGGAAATGGGTATGAATCTTAGATTTAGCAGAGGGTGCTTAGCTGGGACTAGCTATTGTATTATTAGTCCTACTGGAGATGTACAGCCTTGTGCATACTTAAATATCCCAATTGGAAATGTAAGAGAAACACCATTTAGCGAGATTTGGAAGAGTAACCCTGTATTTGAAGAATTAAGAACTTTAGACTATAAAGGTAAATGTGGTATTTGCAAGTATAAAAAAGCTTGCGGTGGATGCCGTGCCCGTGCAGCATATTATAATGATGGAGACTATATGGAATCAGAAGATCAGTGCTCATATTCTAATGAAGATACAGGAAATATTGAGTGATGGATAAAATGAGTAAAGATTTAATTAATCTAATTCAGTCTGATTTCCCTTTAGAATCTAGACCCTTTTTAAAAATCGCAGACAAGCTTAATATTTCAGAGCAAGAGGTTATTGATATTATTAAAGAACTTAAGAATAATGGATATATTAAACGCTTGGGAGGAATTTTTGATTCGAGAAAATTAGGATATTATAGTACTCTATGCGCAATAAAAGTTCCATTAGATAGGATTGATGAAGTATCAAAACTTATAAATAGCTATAATGGGGTTACTCATAATTATATCAGAAATTATGAGTACAATATGTGGTTTACAGTAATTGCACCTTCTATAGAAGATGTTAAGGAATTTTTAAATAGCATTAAAATCAAAACACATATAGAAGATATAATTGAATTACCTGCAATAAATTTATTCAAAATTAATGTTATGTTCAATATTAAGGAGTGATTGTATGTTTAGTTCCTTAGATATAAGTATTATTCGTAAAATGCAAGAAGATCTACCTTTGGTGCCGCAGCCATATAAGGAAATAGCAGAAGAGTTAGGAATTGCAGAAAATGAATTAATAAATAAAATCAAAGAATTTTTAAGCAAGGGTATTATCCGAAGATTTGGGACTACTTTAAATCATAGAAATGTCGGATTTAAAGCAAATGGTATGGTGGTATGGAAAGTTCCAGATGAAAGAATTAAAGATGTAAGCAAAATCATGATATTATTTTCTCAAATTAGTCATTGTTATCAGAGGCCTGTGTTTCCAGGATGGCCATATAATATTTTTACAATGGTCCATGGGGAAAATAAGCAGGAATGTGAAAAAATAGTTAAAGAAATTTCCAATGCTGTTAACATTAATGAATACAATATATTATATAGTACTGATGAACTTAAAAAGGTCAGTATGAAATATTTTGTGGAGGAATAGTGATAATTAGGACACACTTTAATGGAGAATATGAAGTTTTAGGCAGTAGATTTATTGAATATAGATTTACTGTCTTTTTTTAGTAATAATAAGATAATACTTGTATATTAAGAAGTTGGATATTGGTATATAATAAAAGTATTAGATATCTATAATGTTTAAGAGAATGTGTTATAAATAAGGAAAAAATTAAAATTAGAGTTATTAACTTTAATTTTATTATACGAAAGAAATGAGGTGATTTATATGAAAAATGACTTATTAGATTCTATTAAAGGTCTAATCAGTAATAAATTAAATAGATTTAAAAATTTATTTAATTATGGATTAGAAGAGCAAAGTATAAATACTAATAAAAAAGAAAGTTTAGCAATCAATATAGATGAGTCAAAGGATATAGATTATTGTCTAGTTAACTCAAGTGATTTAGCTTCTGCGGTTAATTGTAAGAAGGGTTCTTTGTCCGAAAGATTTTTTAAATATAAAAATGTAATGTTTAGTAATAATTCACTTAATATTTTAATGTTTATGAATAAAGGAAGTATTACAAAAATAGAAGATATTATAAGTAAGTTAGACTCCGATGGATTATTAATAGAAAAAACATATAAGACAAATGAATTTGATATTGAAAAAATATGTAAGCTATATATAAGTTATGAAGATAATAAATATATAATAAAAAATATAGAATCTTATGATAAAGAGATATCTGGTACCTTAAATGAAATTTCTAATAAATATGAAGAATATCATCTGCATAATCAAGAAATAAGAGATAAATTCATAAAAGCATTTGAAGAAGCTAAATATGAATTAAACATAGCAAGTCCATGGATGAATAATTATGTAGTAAATGATGAATTAATACATAAGATGGAAGGATTACTATTAAGAGGATCTTCTATTAAGATAATATATGGTATAGAAAGCAAAAGTTATTATCTAGAATCAGATAATAAAGATATAAATAATGATAGAATAGCAGAAAAATTAAAAGAGAGATTTACTCGTTATGGTGATAGATTCAAAATAAAAAAAGTAAATTCGCATAATAAACTATTAATTTGTGATGAAAGTTATTATATAGAAACAAGCTTCAATTTATTATCATTTGCTGGAGAGTATGATAAAAATTCAAAAGATATAAGAGATGAAGGGGCAACGTATAGTAGCAATTTGGAAGTTATAAAAGATTTGAGAGATAGGTATTTTAGTTTTTAATTATAGATTACTCTAACCCTTGTAGAATTTTCTACAAGGGTTTTTAGTATGTGTAAAAATATAAATAATTATAAACGTATTATTTAGTAAGTTAGTTAATAACAAAATTGCCACAATAAAATTGAAATATCTTGAGCTTTACTGTTAGATGATGAATTCATATAATTAAGACAAAGAGATAATTAAAACAATCTAATGGAGGTGCAATATGAATTATAAAGATTTAAAAATTAAAATATTTGCTGATGGAGCAAATATAAGTGAGATGTTATATGCATATAAAGAAGGTTTAGTTAAAGGTTTTACAACTAATCCTTCACTGATGAAAAAAGCTGGAATTAGTGATTATAAAGAATTTGCAAAGAACGTCTTGGAAGAGATAAAGGATTTACCTGTATCATTTGAAGTATTTTCAGATGACTTCGAAACAATGGAAAAAGAAGCAGATATATTATCGGCACTTGGTGAAAATGTTTACGTAAAAATCCCTATTATGAATACTAAAGGAGAATCTTCAATTCCTCTTATTAAGAAGCTTTCAATAAAAGGATATCATCTAAATGTTACTGCCATATTTACTACTAATCAAGTTAAAGAAGTAGTTAAAGCATTAAATCCTGATGTTAAGAGTATAGTATCAGTATTTGCAGGAAGGATAGCAGATACAGGAACAGATCCTATAGAATTAATGAGAGAAAACAGTAAAATTTGTAAAACCAATAAAGGAATAGAACTTTTGTGGGCAAGCTGTAGGGAATTATATAATATTATAGATGCTGATAAATGTGATTGCGAAATAATTACTGTAACGAGCGATGTACTTAAGAAAATACCTAATATGGGAAAAGATTTATATGAGTATTCATTAGAGACTGTAAGAGATTTTTATAAAGATGCATCAAGCTTGGGATTTTCTATTTTATAGAATTAAGGAAGGTGACAAGGTTATGATTAACGAGTTATTTAATGAAAAAACAGTTGAACTAAATGTAGAAGTAAAGAACTGGGAAGAAGCGATAAACTTTTGTGGAAATTTATTTGTTGAAAATGGAAATACAGAACCAAGATATACTAAGGCAATGATAAATACAGTCAAAACTATGGGGCAATATATTGTGATTGAAAAGGGAATAGCTATGCCACATGCAAGACCAGAAGATGGAGTAAAAAAAATAGGAATGGGACTTGTTAAACTTAAATCGCCAATAAAATTTGGAAACGATGAATATGATCCTGTAGATATTTTGATCTTTATATGTGCAGTTGATAAGATGTCACATGTAAAAGCTTTAGCCGAGCTCATGGCTCTTATTGAAGATAATGATTTTTTAAAAATTGTTAGAAATTCATCTTCAAAACAAGATGTTCTCAACTATATTAAATCAAAGGAATTCTAATTTACACTAAATTAAAGGAGGACAAGTTTATGAATATATTAACAGTTTGCGGTAATGGAATTGGAAGCAGTTTGATGCTTGCTATGAAGATTGAAGAAATTTGTAATGAAAATGGAATAAAAGCAAATGTAGAATCCATTGATTTTAATTCAGCTCAAGGAAAAAAAGCAGATTTGATAATTACTGTTAAAGAATTTGCAGAACAATTTGATAAAAGAGACATTGCTATAGTAAGAAGTTACATTAATAAAAAGAAAATAACAGAGGATGTTTTAGAGATTATAAAGAAAAAGGACATAGAATTAAATAAATAGGAGGGATAGTTATGTTATTAGTTCTTGAATTTTTAAGGGATGTTTTAAAGCAACCAGCATTATTAATGGGTATTATGTCATGTGTTGGCCTTGTTGCTTTAAAGAAACCAGGACATAAAATAATGACAGGAACATTAAAACCAATACTTGGCTATTTAATGTTAGGTGCAGGTGCAGATTTCATTACGGCCAATCTAGATCCTCTTGGAAAAATGATAGAAGCTGGTTTTCATATAACTGGTGTTGTTCCAAATAATGAAGCAATTGTTTCTGTTGCACAAAAGGTTCTGGGCGTAGAAACAATGTCAATATTAGTTTTAGGACTTTTAATTAATTTGATTATAGCAAGATTCACAAAATATAAGTATGTTTTTTTAACCGGTCATCATAGTTTCTTTATGGCTTGCCTTTTATCAGCAGTTCTTGGAACTTGTGGTATGACAGGAACAGAATTAATATTATTTGGCGGTTTTATACTTGGGGCATGGAGTGCAATTTCTCCAGCAATAGGACAAAAATTCACCAGAAAAGTTACAGATGGCGATGATATAGCACTAGGTCATTTTGGTAGCTTAGCATATTATATTTCAGCTTGGGTAGGTTCTAAAGTTGGAAAGCCAGAAGAAAGTACTGAAAAGATTGAAGTACCTGAAAAGTGGGGATTTTTAAGGGATACAACTATTTCTACAGCACTCACAATGATGGTATTTTATCTAATTGCAGCTGTAGCTGCTGGTCCAACCTTCGTAGCAACTCTGTCAGGTGGCACATCACCGATATTATTTGCACTTATGGCGGGTCTTAAATTCGCAGTTGGAGTAACAATCGTGTATAGTGGTGTTAGAATGATACTTGGAGATCTTATTCCGGCATTTCAAGGTATTGCAACAAAAATAATTCCAGATGCTATACCAGCTGTCGATTGTGCAGTATTTTTCACATATGCACCTACAGCAGTAGTTATAGGTTTTGTAGTTTCATTTATTGGTGGAATTGTAGGTATGATTATTTTAGGATTTGTTGGAGGCGTATTAATAATTCCAGGACTTGTACCTCACTTTTTCTGTGGAGCAACTGCAGGAATATTTGGTAATGCAACAGGTGGACGTAAAGGTGCAATAGTTGGCTCATTTGTGAATGGACTCTTAATAACATTTGCTCCAGCATTGCTTTTACCAGTACTTGGTTCACTAGGATTCCAAAATACAACATTTGGTGACTTTGACTTTGGAGTTTTAGGTATAGTTCTTGGAAAAACATCGGAGGTTATCGGAAAACTTGGTATAATAGGAATTGTCGTTATATTATTAATAGTTCTTATAGTTCCTAACTTTATAAAAACTAAATCTAAAGCTATTAACAATGTAGACTAATATTTTCTAAATAAAATCAATAAAGTTTTGCTCATAGGATAAGATTTTTAGTAATACATTAACAAATGAGCTGAAAATCTAAATAGATTTTCAGTTCATTTATTATATTAAAGGATTTAGAGTAATTTGCAAATTAGTTTGATTATCATACTTTAAAGTAGGTGTATAATATGCTAAACAATAGATGTTCAGATATACTAAAATTTATAGTAAATACTAATACTCCTATAACTATAAATAATATTGCAAAAGAATATAATATAAGCTCAAGGACAATAAGATATGACTTAGATAGGATAGATAAATATTTAAGAGAAATAAATTTAAAATCATTAATAAGAAAGACGAATGAGGGTATATCAGTAGAATTGAGTGAAGAAGAAATCGTTAAGCTTTTAAATATTATGGGAGAAGTAAATAGTTATGATTACGTTATGTCACAAAATGAAAGGATTATTTATATAATATATGAACTTTTGGAAAAAAGTAATTATATGACAATAAATACTCTTGCAGAAAATATGTTTGTTAGCAGAGGAACTATTAACAATGATCTCAAAGAAGTTAAAAAATGGCTTAAAGAAAATAATATAAAGCTTGAAAGTATAAAAGGAAAAGGGATAAAAGCTATTGGAGAAGAAATAAAACTAAGAAAAGTTGCGTCGAGTCTCATGTTTCAAAATTCTAATACAACAAATTTGATTGATATTAATCTTATAAAAATGTTTAAAGATATGGATATTGAGTTTATTAGTAATTTAATAAAAGAGGCTGAAGATCAAATGGAGAATACATTATCTGATTATTCTTTCAATAATTTATTAATTCATATCGCAATTGCTATAAAGAGAATTGAACTTGCAAAAGATATTGTGATGGATGAAGATGAACTTAAGAATTTGAGTAAAACCTCTGAATTTGCTATAGCCTCTGGAATTGCAAAAAGGCTAGAAGAGAGGTATAAGATAAATATACCTAAAAATGAAATTGGATATATAACAATACATCTTCTTGGAAGTAATGTAATGTTAAAAGAAGAAAAAGATGATGATTTAGTATACATGCAGCTTATTATTTCCACATTAATAGAAGAGATTCATAAAAGAAGTAAATATAATTTTAATATGGATCAGCAGCTTTTTGATGGATTAATTCAACATATAAAACCAATGATTTATAGATTAAAACATAGAATAGATATTAATAATCCTCTAATTGATGAAATTATAGCTAAATATAATGATATTTTTACATTTGTCGAAGAAGGACTAATTTTTTTGGAAAAGGATTTGAATGCAAAAATAAGTAAAGAAGAAATTGGATATATAACTTTACATTTTATGGCGGCAATAGAAAGAATAAAAAATTCTAATAAAGCAAAACCAAAAGTCTTAGTTGTTTGTGCAACAGGAGTTGGAACTTCTAAGTTTGTATCTATAAAACTTAAATCAATATTTGATATAAGTATAGTAGATACTATTTCAAGTCATGATATAAAAAAAATAATGGAAAAAGAAACTATAGATTTAATAATAACAACAATCCCAATTAAAATAAAAGAAATAAAGTGTATTTTAGTAAGTCCATTTTTAACTGAAAAAAATATAAGTGATTTAAGCTTATTTTTCTCAAAACACTCATTAATGGCAAATGATGTTGAAAATAAGGAAAGTGATATTAAAAACTGCAATGGTATAGATAAATTTTATAATATCAACTTAGAATCAAAACGAAATACAATGGAGAATATATTAAAGATAATAAGCGAAAATTGCATTGTGAATGATTACTATAGTTTAAAACAAGGGCTAACTTCTTGTTTTACTATATATAATAGCGAAAAAAGACCATTATTAAAAGAAATTATAAATTCTAATTTTATCAAATTAGATGAAGAAGTGAGTGACTGGAAAGAGGCAGTAATTAAAGGTGGAGAAATACTTAAGAAAAATGGATGTATAAATGATTCGTATATAAATTCCATGATAAATAATGTTGAAAAGCTAGGCGCATATATAGTTATTTTACCTGGCATAGCAATGCCACATACAAGACCAGAAGATGGGTCATTTAAAATTGGATTTAGTATCATGACTTTGAAAAATCAAATACATTTTGGGAATCCTGAAAATGACCCAGTGAAATTAATAATAACTATGTCTGTAATAGATAATATAAGTCATATTAATGCATTAAAGGAACTAATGGAAATAATAGAAGAAGATGAGTTTATGAGTAATATAAGTAAAGTCAAAACAAAGGAAGAACTTTTAGAAATATTCAATAGCAATTAGTTATTATTTTATAGTATAGAATGCAAATAAAATGTTAGATTTTAGGCAGTAGATTTATTGAAAATAAATTTGCTGCCTTTTTCTAATCATATCACTCAATATATTATATATAATTACATAATGTGCTATGATTATAATAATAAATACGCGTAGTGTATTAAAGATAAAGATGGGCAAGTATGCAACTAAATTTAGAATAAAAAAGAATAATTGAAAGTAAACCGAATGGTTAGATATTAATTTAAATTTATACTAAATTGTTGACAAACTATACACATATGTGTTATTTTTTGAAAAGTATACTTTTAATTTAGTTCAGCGAAACTAAGAAAGGAGAAAATATGAAAAATAATGAATTATTAAACAATAAACATGACTTTATAGATGTAGGAGAAAAGGTTCCTTTAATGAGGGCAATTCCATTAAGTATCCAACATTTGTTTGCAATGTTTGGAGCCTCAGTGCTAGTACCACTTATTTTCAGAGTTGACCCAACTACAGTGCTATTTTTTAATGGAATAGGTACATTACTATATGCATTTATAACTAAAAGAAAGATTCCAGCTTATTTAGGTTCAAGTTTTGCTTTTATATCGCCAGTATTACTATTGTATGACCAAGGTTATGATTTTCAAACCATACAGGGTGGTTTCGTAGCTGTAGGGGTAGCTTTTTCAATAATAGCAATTATTGTAGGATATACTGGGATGGGATGGATTAATAAATTATTTCCACCAGCAGCAATGGGAGCGATAATAGCAATAATAGGCCTGGAATTAGCTAGTAGTGCAGCTGATATGGCAGGATTTCCAGTAGGAGGAAGTAATTCACCTACGTTAAATACAACTTGGGTAATTGTATCAATGGTAACGTTAGGTACCGTAATTCTATGTAATGTATTATTAAAAGGATTTTTAAAAGTAATACCGATATTAATAGGAGTAGTAGTGGGATATATTACAGCATACTTTATGGGCCTAGTAAATTTTAGCTCAGTAAGTAATGCAAGTTTTTTTGTATTGCCCAATATACAAGTAGCTCATTTTGACATGAATGCAATATTAACAATATTACCAGCGACATTTGTAGTAGTAGCAGAGCATGTAGGGCACTTAAAGGTTACTAGTAGTATAATAGGAAAAGACTTAGCAAAAGATCCAGGTCTTCATAGATCTTTACTTGGAGATGGATTATCAACTATTATATCAGGAATGTTCGGCTCAGTACCAACGACAACGTATGGCGAGAATATAGGAGTTATGGCATTAACTAAGGTATACAGTGTATATGTAATCTGTGGGGCTGGACTGATATCAATAATTTTAGGATTTTCAGGAAAAATGTCAGCACTTATTAGTACAATTCCTACACCAGTTATAGGTGGCGTTAGTTTACTATTATTTGGAACAATAGCAACATCAGGACTTCGAACTTTTATTGAAGAAAAGGTCGATTTCTCTAAATCTAGAAACTTAATACTTACTTCGGTAATATTTACAGTAGGATTAAGTGGAATAAAATTGACGTTAGGAAGTATGGAGATAAAAGGAATGGGATTAGCTACAATTGTAGCTATGGTGTTAAGCATAAGTTTTATAATATTCGATAAATTGGGATTAATGAATGAAGCAGAATAAAGAAAAAGTACCCTTTCTTGCTCTAGAGAGGGTACTTTTTCTTTAAAATAAGATATTATAATAATAAAAAATTTTCAATTTAGCAAAGCATATCTTTTCTCCTAGATCAAAATTAAAATATTAATAAGTAAATCTATATACAAAGTTTGTAGATAAGTAATATTAAAATTAGGTTAAGTTTGTTAAGAATAGTTTAAAATTGATAGAAAATAGAATATAATTGAACAGGTATTATGTTTGATAATATGTCGGATATTTATATTTTATAGGGAGAAGTGATAATATGTTTAACTTTAAGCCGAAAAAAAACAAATTTTATGTGATGTTTATAGAAGCAGCGCAAAATGTAAATGAGGCTGCAATGGTTTTAAGAAAAAGTTTGGATTCTTTATCCAATAAAGAACTTAATGTTAGCAAGATTGAAGAGTTAGAACATAAAGGAGACAGATTAGTACATAGTGTAATTAAAGAATTAAATGAATCATTTATAACTCCAATAGATAGGGAAGATATGTATTTACTAATTAAGGAACTGGATGATATATTGGATCTAATTAATTCAACAATGCATAGATTTATGATGTTTAATATTGATGAGAGTACCAAGGAATCTAAGCTTTTAGCAGATATGATAATACAGTGCACTACACATATTGTAGAACTAATGGACGAGCTTGATTTAATAAAGAAAAGATCAAATCATATAAAAGAGAAAATCATAAGCATAAATAAAATCGAAAATCAAGCAGATTGTTTGTTTAGAGAAACAGTAGGAGAATTGTTCAAAAATGAAACAGATGCTTTAGAAGTTGTAAAGTGGAAAGAAATATATCAAATTTTAGAAAATACTATTGATAATTGTGAACGAGTTGCAAATACTGTAGAGGGAGTTGTCATTAAGAATGCATAGTGCTATGACCATAACAATATTAATAGTAATATTAGTATTAATATTTGACTTTATAAATGGATTCCATGATACAGCTACAGCAGTTGCCACTTCTATCATTACAAGGGCACTTACACCAACGAAAGCTATATTAGTATGTTCTCTATTTAATTTTTTAGGAGCATTCACTGGAACTGCGGTTGCTAAAACTGTAGGTGAAAATATTGTAAGTTACATATCAGTCCCTCAATGGGTTATATTTGGTGTTTTAGTTTCGGCTATAATATGGAACTTAGTCACATGGTATTTTGGTATTCCAAGTAGCTCATCTCATGCACTAATAGGCGCATTAGTAGGTGGAGGAATGGCTTATACAGGAACTCTTGATGTAGTTAATTGGCATAATCTTTTTTATAGTGTAATCTTATGGTTATTTCTTTCACCAGTTATAGGATTTATAGTAGGATATATACTGATGGGATTATTAAATTGGATTTTAAAGCCATTTAAGTTTCATCTAGTAAACGAATTATTTTTAAAACTGCAAGTCGTTGCAGGTGCATTTATGGCTTTTAATCATGGTGGAAATGATGCACAAAAATCTATGGGAATAATAACGATGGCTTTATTAAGTGGTGGGTTTATTAGTACGTTTGATGTTCCCATATGGGCGATAGTAGCTTGTGCTTCAGCTATGGCACTTGGAACTTCTATAGGAGGGAAAAGGATAATTAAAACTATGGGAAGCGGAATGGCAAAGTTAACGCCAGTAAATGGATTTGCAGCTCAAACAGGTGCTGCAAGTGTTATATTAATTGCAACATTATTTCATGCCCCAGTTAGTACAACCCACATAATTTCTACAACGATAATGGGGGTTGGAGCATCTAAAAGCTTTAAATCAGTAAAATGGGGAGTGGCCAAAAATATAGTTTGGGCGTGGGTATTAACTATGCCAATAACAGCAAGCATTTCAGCGCTAATTATATTTATAATTAAACAATGTACATAATGATATAAAAAATAGTTTCATATCCATATGTTTTAAAGCTAGCTTAGTAAAAATATTTACACCATCAAATATTTTTTGAATTAAAAGAAATGCATCCATGATAGGATAACTATCATGGATGCATTAAAAAATATTATAGATATTTAATTTTCAGATCGTACACCAAATTCAGCGGATTCAACCCAATCATTAGATTTATTTAATTGTAAAACTAATTCATCAAGTATTTCATAATGATCTTTCTCTTGTTTTATAAGAGATTCAAATAATCTTTTTGATTCATCATCATCAGCTTGCGATAATAATTTTTCATAGAGATCTATACTTTCTTTTTCTTTTTCAAGAGCAGCTCTATACAAATCTAATTGATTAGGAATTTCTTTGATGTCACTTTTAAAATCTTTAATGCCTTGAAACAAATTTTTAGTTTCCGATATTGTATCATTATTTTTTAATTTATATGATAGATTGTCAGACTTATCTTGTAAAATTTTAGCATGAGTATGTTCATCTTTTGCTAGAATTAAAAATACAGTCTTTAAATTAGTATTAGTAGTTATTTCGGCTTGGTCATTATAATATTTTTCGCCTTCGATTTCCATATTAATTGCAAATTCTAAAATGTTCATAAGCATTGCCTCCAAACTATATTTATTAGTGATTGTTATAATTATATGTTACCATTTACCAGCATTCATGTGTCCTGCTAGTTCTGCTTTTGCTCTTTGTTTTATAATCCAAATCTCATCTTTAGCTTTTTCAAGAATAGCAACGCAGTTAGGGTCTAGATTTATCTTTATACCTTCATTAGAAAGTTTGAAAATTTTATCAGCTAAAGTGATGATTTCAAAATGAATATCATTAGTTCTATCTGACTTATAAATTTTAGTAGCTTCTTCAGCTCCTAATTCAATAAACTTTTCTTTTCCCATATTACATTTTGGGCATTTTTCTGGGGCTTCTAAGCCTTCACTTATATATCCGCACACAGTACATTTGAATAATTTTTTCATAACTAGATCTCCTTTTAAGTTAAAACTTAAATTTATTTATATAACATATAGTTATATATACTTACTATAATTCGATATTTATTGCTGAATTCCTTTTTTTTTATAATAATTCATTATACTAGCAATCTAATTAGTGTATATATTGAACATGGATCAATATTATTAGATTTAATATATGAGAATTCTATCAGACTAGAGAGCAAAATATATCTTTACTATTACTATAGTAATAAGTATAATTGAATTTGTATGTAAAAAAAATTATTAAATGCTTTTAGAGTCAAGAATATTCATTGACAGAGTAAGTAAAACTTGACGATTATTTTAATATAAACAAATTACAACGAAGTAATTATAAATTTAAGGAGTGAATATTATGCCAGATAAAAAGACAGCGTTTATTCAAAGTTCATTAGGGTCTATATTTTCTGTTTTTAGTGAAGAAGAATTAAAAGAATTAACAGGTAATAAAAAACGAAGTATAGCTATTTGTGGGAAAATTAATAATCCAGGAATAATAGAAGTACCTGAAAAGGCTACTCTTAATGATATAATAGAGCTTTGTGGAGGACTTATAAATAAGAGTACTTTCAAAGCAGCTCAAATTGGACTTCCTTTTGGTGGATTTCTAACTGAAGATAGCTTAGATAAAGAATTAGATTTTGGAGTATTTTATAAAAATATTAGTAGAAGTATTATTATTTTATCACAAGAAGATTGTATAATTCAGTATGAAAAATTTTACATAGAATATTTACTTGCAAAAATCAAAGATGGTTCTTATAAGAATTATGAAGTAGTCAAAGATGAATTAACTAAAATGTTTAAAGGTTTAGACAGAATAAGTAATGGAGTATCTAATATGCATGATATTTATGTTTTAAGAACTCTTGCAGAAACTGTAAAAGATAAGATGCATCAAAGGCATAATATAATGGAAGATATAATCGAGAAATTTTATGAGGAAATAGAAGAACATATAGAAGAAAAAAAATGTTACACATCACAATGTCATCATCTTATAAAATTGACAATTACAAAAAAGTGTATTGGATGTGGAAGCTGTAAAAGAGCATGCCCTGTCGACTGTATAGCTGGAGAAGTTAAGAAACAACATAATATAGATTACAATAGATGTACTCATTGTGGCGCGTGTATATCAGCATGTCCTGTTGATGCTATAACAGCAGGAGATAATACACTTAAGTTTCTTAGAGATTTAGCTACACCTAACAAAATGGTAATTACTCAAATGGCACCAGCTATAAGAGTTGCGATAGGTGAGGCATTTGGCTTTGAGCCAGGAGATAATGTTGAAAAAAAATTAGCTGCAGGCCTAAGGCAATTAGGAGTAAATTATGTATTTGATACTGCCTGGGGAGCTGACTTAACTATAATGGAAGAAGCAGCAGAATTTCAAGACAGACTTGAAAAGCATCTAAAAGGAGACACTAATGTTAAGCTTCCGATTCTTACTTCATGTTGCCCTTCATGGATTAAATTTATAGAACAGAATTATGCAGATATGCTAGATGTTCCTTCTTCTGCAAAATCACCAATGCAGATGTTTGCAATAGTAGCAAAGGAGCTATGGGCAAAGGAAAAGGGGCTTTCAAGAGAAGAGGTAACTTCAGTTGCAATTATGCCATGTATTGCAAAGAAATATGAAGCATCAAGACCTGAGTTCTCAGTGGATATGAACTATGATGTTGATTATATAATTACAACAAGAGAACTCATAAAAATATTTGAAAATTCAGGGATAAATTTAAAAGATATTGAAGATGAAGAAATAGATACAGTTATGGGAGAATATACTGGTGCTGGAATAATTTTTGGTAGAACAGGCGGAGTTATAGAGGCCACTGTGAGAACAGCCCTTGAAAATATGACTGGAAAGAGAATTGAGAATATAGAATTTGAAGAACTTAGAGGATGGGAAGGATTTAGGGTCTGTGAGCTTCAAGTTGGAGATATTAAGCTTAGAATAGGGGTTGCTCATGGACTTAAAGAAGCAGCTAAGATGTTAGACAAGATAAGATCTGGTGAAGAATTTTTCCATGCAATAGAAATTATGGCTTGTGTAGGTGGCTGTGTTGGCGGTGGAGGTCAACCTAAAATAAAAAGGAATAAACAAGAAGGTCTACAAAAAAGAGCAGAAGGCCTAAATAATATAGATAGATCGAAAGTGCTTAGAAGGTCAAATGAAAATCCAGAGGTACTTGCTATTTATGAAAAGTATTTAGATCACCCATTAAGCCATAAAGCTCATGAGTTACTTCATACAACATATTTTCCAAGAGTTAAGAAGAGTGATGAGTAATATGAAAATATAATTTATATTAATGCACAATGTACGATTAACTGTACATTGTGCATTAATAATTTTATAATAAGTTATATTTTAGAAGAAGACTCAAGATGTATCATGATTTGAGTGTAAGTTAGAGATTGCCCTATATCACTTTCAATTCTATCACATACGTCATGTGCATTTTTAACTGACATGTCTTCAGGAAATACCAAATGTAAGTCTATAAATCGTATTCGTCCAGATTTTCTTGTCTTAAGGTCATGATAATTATAATAGATAGAAGCATATTTATTTATATTATCTTTAATAATTTTAATTTCTTCATCAGATAATTTAACATCTAAAAGAGGATTAAATGCAGTTTTCAATAATTCAAAGGCTTCCTTTAGTATGAAGATGGCAACTAAAATTGCTACCATTGGATCTAAATAATTTAAGCCGGTAATCCATATAAGAAATAATCCACTTCCAACACCAAAGGATGTATATATATCTGTTCTTAAGTGAAGAGCATCAGCTTCTAATGCTATAGAATCTTCTTGTCTAGCTACCTTGTACAATTTTTTAGATACCATAAAGTTTATAGCAGAAGAGATAAACATAACTATGAAGCCGACGCTAATAGACCCTATTTCTTTTGGATTAACAATTTTATTTGTGGCTTCAATTATTATAAAGATAGAAGCTACAAATATAAGTAAAGATTCTATTACTCCAGAAATATTTTCTACTTTACCATGTCCATAAGGATGCGTATCATCAGCGGGTTTATCTGATATCTGTACAGAAATAAAAGCTATTATAGAAGCAAGTAAATCCATAGTAGAATGTATAGCCTCAGATATTATACTCACTGAACCAGTAAAGAGACCAACAACTAACTTCATAATTATTAATATTGTATTTGAAAGTAGCGATAATCTAGCTACTTTGACTTTAGCAGTCATATAGAATACCTCCATATTTTAACTAATATTTTATCACTTGATAGAGTAAATTAATATTATAATATACCTAACTATGATGTAAAGTCAAGGGTATAACTCATTAAAAGTAAATGTCAGTTGATAATGAATTGTAATATTAAGCTGTAATGATTATCCAATTGACCAGAGATTAAGTATATCAATATTTAGTCAAGTAAAAGCTTTGGCAGTTATTTCGATTTATTATATTTGCTTACTAAAAGTATACTCGAACATATATGAATTTGTGATAATAGTAAAAATAATTTTAAGTACAAGTAAGATCATAGATACTTTTTGGTATAAAGGTTCATAAATTAATAATGAGCATTAATATAAATGTATGGAGGAATAATGTTAACATATGAAGAACTAATACTTTTAGATAATTTAATTTACTTAGAATGGCAGGCTAAAGAAGATGAAGAACTTATAAATATCGTATACGATCTATTAAATAATAAAAATCTTGAAGATCTCATGGATAACACCGGGAACTGCACAATAAAAATATCTAAAAAAGAATGGGTAAGTATATTAGAACAAATTGAAAACAAACCAAATTTAAAACATCTTAAGATCAAAAATGTAGATAATTATAAAAGTGGAATGAGATTTGCATGCTTCGTTGATGAAAAAAATAATGCGACAGTTGTCTTTAGGGGGACAACTACAACAGAGGAATGGGAGGATAATGGTCAAGGAGCTTATGAATATGATACCATAGAGCAAACAGATGCTTTAAATTATATAAATAGTCTTGAATACAATAATATTACGCTAACTGGACATTCAAAGGGAGGAAATAAAGCACAATATGTAACAGTTTTATCTTCTAAAATAATTAAATGCATATCAGTCAACGGACAAGGCTTTTCAAATGAATTCATAAATAAATATAAAGAAGAAATAAATAAGAATAAATCAAAAATAATATCTATAAATTCAAAATATGATTATGTTAATTGCTTATTTAACTCAATTGCAGGAGAATCTCATTATATACAAACAGAATTTCAAATTAATAATTTATATTATCATAAAATTAATATACTTTTAGATGAAAATGGAAATTTAAGACCGGAGACAAATAGAGGAATATACTCAAAGATAATCAATAAATTTTCATTAACTATTATATCAGATCTACCAGAAGACATAAAATTTATAATTATAAATGTAATTATAGGTGCTATAGAGTTAATTTTATGTAAAGGAGAGAGCAAAGATGAAATTCTAAAAATAGCAGGTGGATTCTTAATAATGTTTTGTTATGAAAATTGTTTTAAGTACAAAGAAATCTTCACTATTAGCCATAAGATATTGGAAGCACTGGTCTTTCCATTTTTATTTTGGGGAGAGTTTATAAATATAGAAGAAAATAACTCTGAAAAATCGATTGATAATGTTATAGAGAGTGTAAATATATTAGGGAATAGAATAATAAGCAAGCTAGATATACTATATAAAGGCCACGTAAGCTTAAGTAAAGATATTTCAAAGGAAATTACCCATCTAATCTATGATATTAAAAGTGAATTTTTGCAATAAAATTCACTTTTAATTTAAAGATTTGAGGCAATAATTTCAATAAGTGACATACTCTTATATTTAATGAGATTTATTATACTCTTCTAACTCTAAAATTGATTTATAAATAAGATCATAGGTAATCTCATAAGGGACATGTTTAATATCATCAGTTTGTAATGCTTTATTTATAACCAATGGCAATTCTTCAATGCTAACTTCAAGATTCTTTAATTTAGTTGGTAAAGCAATTGATTTAAATAATTTATAAACAGTACTTAGCTCATCGTATTGTTTGTCACAAGTTAATAATACAAGTGTTCCATATGCAACAACTTCTCCATGAAGATGATGTTCTTCAATTTGTTTTAATACTGTCATTCCATAGTATAGAGAATGGGCTAAACAACTATTGTAATCATTTATAACTAAGTTAGAAACTAAACCAGTAGTAATTATAATATCTAAAATAACTTGTTCTAAATAATAAGTTGCATTATTTTCTTTGCAATCATTTAATGCTTTTGCACCAAATTCAACTAATGGTTTTGTACACATTTTTGCGATTTGAATACCTAACGCATTGAAATGTTCTAGTTCATCATTTCTAGCTGAAAAACTGGATTCAAATTCTTTAGAAATTGCATCACCAATACCTGCCCATAAAAAAGATTCTGGGGCTTCTGCGATAATCTTTGTATTTATAAAAGTATGGCTTGCTGGTTTTTTAGGAAAATAAAGTTCTTTAAAAATTCCTTCATTATTATAAATAACACATACGGATGTACAAGCTGCACAATTTGAAGCAATAGTTGGAAAAGTAAATATTGGTTTCTTTAATTGATCTGCTAATACTTTTGAAGTATCAACGCTTCTTCCGCCACCTATCGCAAAAATCATATCTGCTTCTTGGAGAAGAATATTATTTTTTAGCAGTTCTACATTTTCATAAGACGAATCTCCACCGTACCAAACAAAGTCTAATATTTCAAGGTCAGATCCTTCAATAGCTTTTAAAATAGAATATTTTGATTTCTCAATAGCTGTATTACCACCAATCGCAATAATCTTTTTACCATAAGAAAGACAAATATTTGATATCTCATGGTAGGCATCTACGCCTACAGTATAACTTGGTAAATATATATTATAATTTTTCATTTAAATCACCCCACGTTTGTTATGGAATATTTTATTACTTTAATTAATAATTGTCAATGTGTTATAGATTTACTTAGATTAATTATGAATTTATAAAATTTTAACAAGTTTATAAATGATTTATTAAATAATTAAAGTTGTTCATTAAATATCGATAATATATAATAAATATAAAACAGTTATTAAAATAAAGATATCAAAGTAATATAAATTAAAAAGATAGATAGAAATGGAGAGCTGAAATGATTAAAAATATAATTTTATTGTGTGGAGTTGCTTTACTTTTTACATTAATATATCTAGATAATACTTTAATAAAATCATCTAGATATAAGATTGAAAGTAATAAAATTCCAACAGAATTTGATAAATTTAAAATAGTTCATTTATCCGATTTTCATAGTTATAATTTTGGGAGAAATAATACTAGATTGATTAAAAAAATTAATGATGAATGTCCTAGCATTATTGTTATGACAGGAGATATGGTTAATAAATATGATAAAAAATTTGAAAGATTTTTAAATTTAGCAGAAGCTTTAAGCAAAAAATATGAGATATATTATATTGTAGGAAATCATGAACAAAGATTAATAAAAGATGATTTAGATTTAATTATTAGAAAACTTAATCAATACGGAATTAAAACATTAAGCGATGAAAAAATGACTATAATGAGAAAAAAAGACCACATTAATATTTATGGAGTTGATATTCCAATTTCATATTATAAAATGAAAAATAGACATTCTAATGTAGAAGATGTAATTAATACAGTACTTAGTAGATGTAATGAAAAAGAATATAATATTTTATTAGCACATAATCCGTTATATTTTGAAAAATATGCGAAGCATAATGTAGATTTAACATTATCTGGTCATGTCCATGGAGGAATGGTAAGATTACCTTTTATAGGAGCAATACTCTCTCCAGAGAGAAGATTTTTTCCAAAATATAGTGGTGGAGTATATAATCTAAATAATAAAAAACTTATTGTAAGCAGAGGTATTGGAAACAGCAAACCAGGAATAAGACTGTTTAATATGCCAGAAATAGTTAGCATAACTTTATTTTATTAAATAATTTATAAATACATATCAAATATAGTATATCACTATAAGGACATATTTGAGTTATTTAAACTATACTTAGTTGAAATAACAGTATCTTAATAATTTATTTATCTAAAAAAGATTGGATAAACTAAAAAAATATAATATTTTTTTAGTTTATGAGCACAATATATACGAACCCATATAAAATTTATTTTTTTAAGGAGGTAATTTATAAATGGTACATAATAAAGAAAATTCAACAAAAGAAATGTTTAATAGTAAAAGTATTTTTAGCTGGTTAGGAAGGTTAGTATTAACCGCAGTAATTTTAGGAGTAGTGTCATTTTTCACACCAGGATTTAGTATTAATGGAATGTGGTCATTCTTAATAGCTGCACTTGTAATAAGTGTATTAGATTATGTGGTAGAATCATTTATGGGCGTTGACGCATCACCATTCGGAAGGGGCATAAAAGGATTTGTTATTGCTGCTGTAATACTATATGTAGCACAATATTTAGTTCCAAATATGAGCGTATCTATAATTGGTGCATTATTAGCAGCTTTAGCTATTGGAATCTTAGATGCAATAATACCTGGCCGAACAATGTAGTTATTATTTTTTAAATATTTGTAAGGGTTGATTATATAATCGACCCTTATAAATATTTGATTCTTTTATTTATTCATGTAATTCTAATGGTAATCCATCTGGGTCAGTGAAGAAAGTGAATTTTTTGCCTGTGTATTCATCTATTCGGATTGTTTCTGTTGCAATTCCATTTGAATTTAACTCTGATATAATCTCTTCAATATTATTTACATAAAAAGCAAGATGTCTTAGACCGCAAGCTTCAGGACGAGTAAGTCTTTTAGGACACTGTTCCATAGAAAAAAGTTCGATTTCACTAGTACCTATTTTTAAATCTAATTTATAAGAATTCCTTTCTTCTCTATAGTTCTCACGTATAATTTCAAATCCCAATATATTCACATAAAAGTTTTTAGACACCTCATAATTAGAAACGATAATAGCAATATGGTGTATTAAATTTAAGTTCATAATAATCCTCCTTTGCAATAGGGCATATGCCAATATACATAATAATATCATAATTATACTTTTAGAATAAAAAAACAAGTCTATTAATATTTAAGCAATAAATGTTTATAATGCATCTTTAACTTTGTATTTTATTTCATACGCCTAAGTATACATAATATATGGTATAATTCGTTATTAGTAATAAATATAATTAATTGTAAATAAAATCAAAGCTATCTAGAGTTTAAATTTAGTTAGTAATTTATAAGTAGGAGAAAAATATGAACAAGTTATTGAAAATAGGAATAGACATTGGTTCAACGACTATCAAAATGGTTGTTGTAAGTGGACATGAAAATGTAATATATAAAACATATAGAAGGCATTTATCAGATATAAGAAAGGCCTTTAGAGGATGCTTGGAAGATGCAAAGGAACTCATAGAAGATAGCAAGCTAGCATTTTCAATATCGGGTTCAGGTGGTATGAGTTTAGCTGGGAAGTTAAGTATAGAGTTTGTACAAGAAGTTATAGCAAGTACTAAGGCTATACAAAAGCATAATCCTGATACTGATGTAGTTATAGAACTCGGCGGAGAGGATGCAAAGATAACGTATTTAAATGGTGGCGTTGAGCAAAGAATGAATGGTACATGTGCTGGTGGAACTGGTGCTTTTATAGATCAAATGGCATCACTTTTAAATATGGATGCAAGTGGCTTAAATGAAGTAGCAAAAGAATATAATAATATATACCCGATAGCCTCTAGATGCGGAGTTTTTGCTAAGACAGATGTACAACCTTTGATTAATGAAGGAGCTGAAAAATCAGATATAGCAATGTCTATATTTCATGCAGTTGTAGTACAAACTATAAGTGTTTTAGCATGTGGAAGACCAATAGTAGGTAAGGTAGCATTCTTAGGAGGACCATTAACTTTTCTTTCAGAGCTTAGAAAAAGATTTATAAAAGTACTTAAATTAAAAGATGAGGAAGTTGTTTTTCCAGAAGATTCAGAACTTTATGTTGCTTTAGGTGCAGCTTTAAGCTGTGATGCTAAGAACAGCACAAGTTATGAAAATATTTTAAGAAAATTAGAAGAAGTGAAAGCATCAGAAGAAGAAATGGCTCATAGCTTAGAACCGCTTTTTAGAAATCAACAGGAGTATGACGAATTTAAGAAGAGGCATGACAAGAATGTTGTTAAAGAATCAAGTATTGAAGAGGCTCGGGGAAATTGCTTTTTAGGAATGGATGCTGGATCTACAACAACTAAGGCTACTCTTATAAATGAAGAAGGGGAAATACTTTATTCATATTATGCTAGTAATAAAGGGAACCCTGTAAATACGGCAGTGGGAATTTTAAAAGAAATTTATGAAAAGTTGCCGAAAGAGGCTAAAATAGTAAATTCTGGTGTAACAGGATATGGAGAATCTTTATTAAAGGAAGCCTTTGGAATAGATATAGGCGAAATAGAAACAGTTGCTCACTACAAAGCTGCAAAGTTCTTTTGCAATGATGTTGACTTTATATTAGATATAGGTGGACAAGATATGAAATGCTTAAGGATAGAAGATGGAACTATTCAAAGTATAACTCTTAATGAAGCTTGTTCAGCAGGATGTGGATCATTTTTACAAGCCTTTTCAGAGTCTTTAAAGCTTGATATAAAGGATTTTTCAAAGAAGGCCATATTTGCAAAATCGCCAGTAGACCTTGGATCAAAATGCACTGTATTTATGAATTCAAAGGTAAAACAAGCTCAAAAGGAAGGCTTTACAGTAGACGATATAGCAGCAGGACTTGCTTATTCTGTTGTTAAAAATACATTATATAAAGTAATTAAGCTTAGAAATCCAGAAGAACTTGGAAAAAATATAGTTGTTCAAGGTGGAACTTTCTATAATGAAGCAGTACTTAGAAGTTTTGAGATATTATCAAAACGTGAAGTTATAAGACCAAATATATCAGGGCTTATGGGAGCTTTTGGAGTTGCCATTTTAGCTAAGGCAAAGTATATAGAAGGCTATAAAACAACTTTAGTACATAAGGAAAATGTAGATAAAGTGGAAATGAAATCTACCACAGCTAGGTGTGGGAAATGTTCGAATAATTGTTTATTAACAGTTAATAAATTTCATAATGGAAACAGATTTATTGCGGGTAATAAATGTGACGAACCCATTGGACTTAATAAAAACAAAAAGTATATACCGGACCTTTATGAATATAAGTACAAGCGATTATTCGATTATACACCTTTAAAAGAACATGAAGCTAAAAGAGGAGTAATAGGTATACCGAGAGTATTAAATATATATGAAAATTATCCTTTATGGTTTACATTCTTCACGGAGCTTGGATTTAGAGTAGAATTATCTCCTAAATCTTCTAAGAAAATATATGAAAAGGGATTAACATCAATAGTATCAGAAACTGCATGTTATCCAGCTAAATTAGTTCATGGTCATATAGAAGATTTAATAGAAAAGAATATTAAAAATATATTCTATCCATGTATACTTCATGAAACCAAAGAATTTGAGAGTGTAATAAATACATTTAATTGTCCTGTAGTTACTTCATATTCAGAGGTTATAAAAAATAATTTAGAATCTATAGAATTAAATAATGTTAATTTTATGAATCCATTTTTACCTATAGCTAATAAATCAAAGCTTAAAAAGAGGTTAAAAGAAGCATTAAGTAGTTTTAATATTTCTCAAAAAGAAATTAATAATAGTGTAAATAAGGCATGGGAAGCTCAAGAAGAATTTAAAAAAGATATAAGAAATAAAGGAATAGAAACTTTAGAATATATTAAGGAACATAATATCAAAGGCATAGTGCTTGCTGGAAGACCATATCACATAGACCCAGCAATAAATCATGGTATGCCAAAGCTTATTAACAGTTTAGGTATGGCCGTGTTTACAGAGGATTCCATAGCCCATTTGGAAAAATTACAAGGAGAGCTTAATGTAGTTGATCAATGGGCATATCATTCAAGATTATACAGGGCGTCTAGCTATATATTAGATAGAGATGATATGGAACTTGTACAACTTACGTCATTTGGTTGTGGATTAGATTCAATAACTACAGATCAGGTATCAGAAATATTACATAGTGGTTCAAAAATATATACTAATATTAAGATAGATGAAGGAAGTAATTTAGGCGCTGCAAGAATAAGATTAAGATCGCTAAAAGCAGCTGTAGATGAAAGAGAAAATAATAATTTTGTAAGAATTAGAAAAGAAATAGAATTAAATAAGACTATTTTTAATCCTAGTAAAAAAGGAACTATAATAGTACCACAATTTTCTGAAATACATTTTGATATATTAGAAGCTGTATTTAACCAAAGTGGATATAATTTGGTTGTTCTTAAAAATGATAATAATGCTGTTGAAGAAGGTTTGAAATATATAAATAATGACATTTGTTATCCAGCAATAGTGGTTATAGGTCAACTTATAGATGCATTAAAATCTGGGAAATATGATTTAGAGAATACTAGAATATTATTAGCTCAAACAGAAGGACAATGTAGATTTACTAATTATGGTAAGGTGTTAGAAAAGGGATTAAAGGAAGCAGGTTTTAACAATATCCCAGTTTTATCTCTAGGTCTTGCAGGGCAAAAGAAGGACACTGGATTAGAAGGAGTGAACCTTGAGTTAGTAAAGAAATCTATAGTTGGAGTTATTTATGGAGATTTATTAAGTAAGGTTATTCATAGAGTTAGACCATATGAAAAAGTAAAGGGCAATGCAGATGAACTTTATGAAAAATGGTTAGAAATCTGTAAGGCTTGCTTTAAAGAACCAATTAAGAATAATTTTAAGAAAATAATTAATGGAATAATTCATGAATTTGAGAATTTACCACGAACTGATGCAGATAAACCAAAAGTTGGTCTAGTCGGAGAACTATTAGTTAAATTTAATCCAATTGCAAATAACCATATAGTAAGGATGCTTGAAGCTGAAGGTGTTGAAGTTGTACATAATGATTTACTAACACTATTTTTAGCTAGTGCTAAAAATCAAATATTTAATCACAAACATTTAGATGGTACATATATAGATAAAATAAAAGGACAGCTAACAATTAAGCTTATTGAAAAATATCAAAAAGTATATTTAGATGCACTTGAAAACAGTAAAATATTTTATGTTAGTGAAAAAATTGATAAATTAGCCAATAACGCAAGTAAAATTTTATCTCTTGGAAATCAATCAGGTGAAGGATGGAAACTACCTGGAGAAATAATGGAACTATCTAGTTGGGGTGTTAACAATGTGGTTTGTATGCAACCTTTTGGATGCTTACCAGCTCATGCAGTAGCTCGAGGAACAATCAAGGCTTTAAAAAAACAAAATAATAAATTAAATATAGTGACAATAGAGTATGATCCAGGATCAAGTGAAGTAAATCAAAATAATAGAATTAAACTTATGCTTGCAAGTGCTTTCAATAAAATATAGATATCAATAGTGAAATGTATAATCCGCCAAAATTGAATACATATTTGTTCCGTGGGACTAGAAAAATTCCGCTAGAAACTTCTAAAGGGCAGGTGCACCCATTTCAGCATGATACTGAGGCAAGCTCAGGATCATGCTGAAATGGAACAACCTGCCATCAAAATATTCAGTAACTGTAATAAATCCATAACTTTTATTTTAGTAGGATAGACTCACAAGTTTAGTTTTCGACTTGGGTATCACTACTAGTTTTATTTTGTAACTTGTCAAATCTTTTCATAACTTCAGTGTATGTGTCTTTGGAGATTTGCGGTAAATCACAGTTTGTTGCGCTCTTAAATACTAATTCGGCATGTGCAAATCCTTTGTCTACGGCATCTCTCATTTTTTGTATTTTATCTTGATCATCTCCAGCTAGAGCTGTTGCCAGCGTCATAATACTATCGGCCACTGCATTTACAGAATAGGGTCCACCTTCAGATATTGCTTTTTGTGCACCTTCTGGAGTTGTTGCTATTGGTGGATAAGCATTGTTTAAAGATCCAAATACTTTAGTAAGTAAATCTTTTGATTCTTGCGAAATTCCATTGTCGCCATTTTCAGTTGATTTTCCAAGTAGCGTGTTTTGATTCTTTATTGTATCATTTATGAATTTTTTAATTAAATCTGCTTTCGAAGTTTCCTGTTCTTCTTTTAACGCTTTTACTTCTTCTGTAGTAAGTTTCTTTTTTTCAGGTTTATAGGTTGAAGTTGTTGTATCATCTTTTGCAGATTTAACAAATGTATCAGTTCCTAAATCTTGAGTTACTCCTTGATTTTTTGTGGAATCGCTATTTTCATCAGCATTAGTAGATACTTTTTTTGTATCATTTGTAGTCTTATAATTTGGTGTGTCAATTCCTTTATATCCAATGATATTCATAACCATAAAAACCCCTCCTTTTTCTTATTGTTTTCTTATTTTAATTTTCGGTTCATTTTCAGTATACTTAACGTATTACAAAAAAATGATTTTTATTGACAATTATTATTATAAAGAGTAATATATAGAAAAAGTAAAAAATGAAATTCTTTGAAGGGAATAGTAGATATTATATTAGTATCTTAAGCGAGTAGAGGGTGGTGAAAGCTCTATGAGAAAGTTATTATTGAAGACATCCCAGAGAAGCTTATCTGAAGTGTTTTAGTAGGATAAGTCGGACCCCTCCGTTAAAAGGTTAAAGATGACTTAGTTTATTAAATTTTGTCAAAGTAGAATGGCACCGTGAAGATATAGCTTTCACTTCTATAAATGAAGTGGAAGCTTTTTTGTGTTACAAATAAAATGAAGTTTTTCACGTCAATATTTGTACTACAAAAAAATGGGCCCATTTAATTTCATGGTTTCATTTCTACGGGATTTGATGAGGTTATATAATAAGTAAAAAAAGGGTGGTACCGCGAAAAGATTTTTGCCCCTTGAGTTTAGCTAACTCAAGGGGTTTTGTTGTATTAAAAAATATGTTTAAGTAAGGAGAATTAAAATGCAAAGAATAATGGTAAATGAATTAAATAATTATATAAATCAAAAAGTACAAATTAAAGGATGGGTGCATCGTATAAGAAAATTAAAGTCTATAACTTTTATTATAATAAGAGATAGAACTGGATTAGTTCAATGTGTTGCAAATAACGAAGAAATAAACGTTAGTGAAACTAAATTAGAATCAGTAGCATATATTATTGGAACCGTTCTGGAAAGTAAAAATAACTTAAATCCATTTGAAGTATCAGTTGGAAAATTTAATATTATTAATCGTTCAATAGAAGAGTTACCGATTGAAATAAATAAGGAGATTCTAGAAGTCAATTTAGATACTATGCTAAATAATAGAATGTTAAGTTTAAGGCATCAAAAAGTAAGCTCAATATTTAAAATACAAAATATTATAGTTGAAGGTTTTAGAGAATTTTTAAACAAAGAGTGTTTTACAGAAATATCTACACCTAAGCTTGTAGAAGGAGGTGCAGAGGGAGGAACAGAAGTATTTAAAGTTCAATATTTTGAAAAGCAAGCATATTTAGCACAAAGCCCACAGTTTTATAAACAAATGATGGTTGGGGCAGGTTTTGAAAGGGTTTATGAAATTGGTCATGTGTATAGAGCAGAAGAGCATAATACTAATAGACATTTAAATGAGTATATTAGTATGGACTTGGAAATGGGATTTATTGAAGATGTAGAAGAAATAATGAATTTAGAAGAAAATTTATTAAAATTTATATTAAAGAAGGTTACTAAAGAATGCAAAAAATATTTGGAAATTTTAAAGGCAGAAGCTCCAAACATTGAAGAAAAAATTCCGAGAATAAAATTTAGTGAAGCTATAGATATTTTGAAAAAAGAATATAATAAGACAGGATTAGATGGAGATATGGACCCAGAAGGTGAAAAATTAATTTGCAAATATGCAAAAGAAAAATTAGGGTGTGACTTCATATTTTTAACTCATTATCCAAGGAAAAAAAGACCTATGTATACAATGCCTTGTGGGGAATTAGAAACTCATAGCTTTGATTTATTGTTTAGGGGGATTGAAATCACAACAGGTGGACAAAGAATCCATGAGTATAATATGCTAATAGACAATATGAAATATAAAGGATTAAATCCTGATAATTATGAAAGTTATACTTCAAACTTTAAATATGGAATGCCACCACATGGAGGTTTAGCAATAGGTCTTGAAAGAATAACTTCAAGGCTTTTAGAAATTGAAAATGTCAGAGAAGCAAGTTTATTTCCAAGAGATAGAACAAGGTTAATACCATAATTTAAAATATAATCAACATAATATTATAGATGATTTAAAATGGATAAAGTTGATGAGTTGATTTAAGAAGATATCAATATTAGAAAGGGCGGAGACTCTTTTGTGCAGTGTTGCGTTGCATTCTATAGCAACAAAAACAACAGAGTCCCAGCCCTTTCGGCAGGTTATCACTTAAATTTAGTTTTCATGTTACTTATTTCGGTTGAATACACTATTTAGAGAGTTGAATTTCATCTCCTATTTTATATTTATCTATTTGTTTTATTAGAGTATCACAAGTTAATTCTATAGTTTTATCTTCGTCTACACCAGTAAATTCTATAATGTATCCAAGAGCATCCTTTGGATCCTTGGAAAAGGTGGTACGTGAATTTCCATAATAATAACCATTATAAGTTTTACTTTTGTCAGGTTTATAATGTATGTTTGTGTTGGTTGCCATTAATAAACTTTCTTTTTCGTTAGCACCTTTGCAATATACTTTTATAACATCATTATTTCTTTCAATATTATATATTTCTCCTTTAGTTCCATCGGAAAAGTCAATAGTTTTAGTGTAATATACATTATTTAATATGTCTTTATTGATAGTAGAATCAGTAGAATTTTTATGGTTTTCATAGCTTTTGTAAAGATCATTATAATAATTTTCTAATTCGCTTCCAGTCATATTACATATAATTGGTAGCATACTTATATTACTTTGATCGTTTATCTTTTCATAATTTGCTGGTTCAGATTCATAACCTCCAAGGATTACTTTATTATCTTTTTCATTTCCTGATGAATTAGATGAATAAGAACCAGATGGCTTTAATAGATACATTTTATCTCCAGCTTTTAGTATAAGATTAGGGTGATCTGATAAACTATAATTTCTATCTGAAGAATTGCCTTCTGGCTTACTATAAGTAATGTGTGTGCCTAGAAGATCTGATTCTAATTTATTTATTGTAAAATTACAATCTGGAACATTGATGGACAAGTCTTTTTCTATAGAATCTTTAAAGGCTTCTGAAAAATCCATGTTTTCATCTATTCCTAAGTTAATTTTATACGTAGGAATTACTAAGTCTATTCTTAAAGGACCTTTTTCAGGAAATTCTCCTTTATTAATAGTTCTAGTAATTGTTATCATAAGGGTTTTATCATCTGTATAGTTAGAGGATACGCTTGCATTATTAAACTTATTGTCTCCATATGATAAAAGAACCTCTGGATTAGGTGTTTTAGTCTTGTCAAAGGAGTTTTCATTTTTAACTATGATACTGGCTCTTAACTTGTGTTTTGAGGCAATTATTTTGTTTACGGATATTTTTAATCCATTTTGTTCAATATTTTTGTCGTTATTTACAATATTAGCTTGATCATTTGTTAAACTAGCATTGGAACTGTAGGAAGAGGTAACTTGTACACTATCATCTGCAAAAGCAGGTGCTTGAATAATTCCAGTAGTTAATACAATACCTAATATAGAACTTAGCAATCTATTTATTTTTTTACTTATCATAAAATTCCCTCACTTTAATAATCTTATTTTTGATTATGCGTTAATGTGACTTTCTTTGACTTAGACTAAATTATAATCTGAAGGCTAATTTGATAGTTTTATCTCATCACCTAATTTATACATATTAACCTGTTTTATCATAGGGTCAAGGGATAGTTCAGTGGCCTTATTCTTTTGGACATTATAGAACTCTACAATGTAGCCTAAAGCATCTGTTGGATTTTTATAAATACAGATAGACTTATTGTTATAAAAAATGTTATTGTTTTGTCCTTTAACATATTCATAATTTAGATTAAGATTGCTTGCCATTAATAAACTTTCTAGTTCAGATTCACCTTTGCAAGCTACCTTTATACTATTGTCATCTCTTTGAATATCATATAATTCTCCTTTTGATCCGTCTGAAAAACTAAAGTTTTTCTCATAACTTATGTTGTTTAAAATATCTTTAGTAGTATTTTCTTTACTGATATCATCATGAAGATTAAGTTTGTCTAAGTCTTCCATTGATATATTAGAAAATATAGGCACGATACTTATATATTTTTCATTTTTAACAATATCATAGGCAGGTAAATCTGAAGCATAGTTACCAGTTATTGTTTTATTATCATCATCTGAATAGCTGCCATTAGAATCTGTTAGATACATTTTATCTCCAACTTTTAATAGGATTTTTGAATTCCATAAAGTATCATTATCATCTACACTATAATGATATTCATCGTGTATAGGTTGAGTATAAGAGATTGTTGTGCCCATAACATCAGATTCTAAGGAATTTAAAGTATAATCCAATTGTGGTATTTTTTCAGAAATATTTTTTGTAATATAATTATCAAAAGAGCCTGAAAAATCTACAGGTATGTCCATTCCTATATTAACTTTGTAATTTGAAAGGACTACATCAACTCTCATATCTCCTTTTTCAGGATATACTCCTCGATAATTTTCTTTTTCTAATGTTAGAAGCATAGTTTTATCATCTAAATGCTGAGCTGAAGAGCCACCTCTAAAGCTAGAGTCATTATCTCCGTAAGTTACTGAGATAATTGAGTTATTGCGGTTAAAGTCTTCAAGTGCTTTGTCACCTTCAATTTTAAGGGTTACTCTCAATTTGTGTTTAGTAGCAATTGCCTTATCAACAGTTACCTTAATCCCATTTTGAGTTACGCTTTGACCTATAGTTATAGAATAATCTTTAGGCTGTACAGAAGCAGTATTGTCAGTATAAGTGACACTGGCTTGTGCAGTAGTAGTAGTATCAATATCGGCAGCAAAAACTGGCACTTTCATTACTCCAATAGTTAACATAAATCCCATAAGTCCTAAAACTGGGCCTAAGGTTTTGCTTAATTTTTTATTTATCATTAATATTATCCCCCTTTACCTTAATTTATATTTATTTACTTTTTAAATCAATATAACCTTATAATGGTATTGTACAACAGTTAATTTATTAATGCATCTTAAATCTACCATAATTTTTATAGGATAATAATTATGATTCTTTAGTAATTTAGCAACTTTTTTAGTTTAAGAAAATTAAATATATATATTGCAATTATCAGTGTTAAATTTATATTTTTAAAAATAAAATGGCTGGATTTCAGAGTAGTACTTTCCTTTTTTTGTAAATGAATTTGTTATTTATTTGATTGTGCCTAAAGGAGAGTTTGATTAATTAAGAGCCATGTAATACAATGAAATGTGATTGGAAAAACAATTTTTCAGCATATACAGTAGATACGTAATATGTATAACTTATAGTAAACTTGGAGGGATTTTAATGAAGTATGATTTTGAAACATTAGTATCAAGAATGAATGTGGGTTCCAGTAAGTGGAATTTAATACAAAAGCTTAAGGGGGATGTTAGTGATGATATAGTTCCATTCTCTGTTGCTGATATGGAATTCAAAAATCCACCACAAATTATAGAAGGACTAAAAAAATATATGGATTCCAGTATTTTTGGTTATACTGAAGCTACAGAAGAATATTATGAAGCGGTATGTAAGTGGATGGAAAGAAGACATGATTGGAAAATAAACAAAGAATGGGTTACTGAATTCTCGGGAGTGGTTCCAGCTTTATTTACAATTGTTAGGGCTCTCACTAAAGAAGACGAGGGTGTGCTTCTAATGACTCCAGTATATTATCCGTTTTATAAAGCAATTGAATTAAACAACAGAAAAGTAATAAAAAGTGAATTGTTATTCTGTAAAGATCATTATGAGATTGATTTTGAAGATTTTGAAAAAAAGGCAAAGCTAGAAAGTACAAAACTATTTATTTTGTGCAATCCCCATAATCCTGTAGGACGTGTTTGGAGTGAAGAGGAATTAAAGAAAATAGGAAGGATATGCATAGAGAATAATGTACTTATAGTCTCTGATGAAATTCACTTTGATTTAATAATGCCAGGTTATAATCATACAGTGTTTGCAAATATTTCTGAAGAATTTGCAAATCACGCTGTCATTTGCACAGCACCAAGTAAGACTTTTAATTTAGCTGGTCTTCAAGCATCTAATATAATTACTCCAAATAAAAAAATTAGGGATAAAATTCTTGTGGAGCGTATGGCCTCAATTGGAAATTCAGGTTTAAATATTTTTGGTTATAAGGCCTGTGAAATTGCTTATAATGAATGCGAAGATTGGCTTGATGAACTTATTAACATATTATATGAAAATAAAAAACTTGTAGAAGATTTTATGAAAACAAATCTTCCGGAAATTAAAGTTATAAATTTAGAAGGTACATATCTCCAATGGCTAGATTTTAGAACATTAGAACATGATCATAAAGCATTAGAAAAATTTATGCATACAGAAGCACAAGTTTTCTTGGATGAGGGATATATATTTGGAGATGAAGGACAAGGTTTTGAAAGAATTAATTTAGCATGTCCTAAGGATGTATTAAAAGAAGCCTTGGATAGATTATTAGAGGCTGTAAAAAGATGCTATAAGTAAAATTATAATTAGTGACTGTGAGGAGATTACTTTGAATAATGAAAAAAGGCCAAAATTAAGAATCCCATTAAGCTTAGAAGAAAAAATATTGATTTTAATATCGACATTGTCCATAATAGCTATGTGTTTATATTTATGGATTATGTGGAATAAAATTCCTGATATTGTTCCAACTCATTTCGGATTTTCAGGAGCTCCTGATAGGTTTGGAAATAAAAACAGTTTATTTGCAATACCAATAATCTCTTCAGTTATGAATATATTATTTGTAGTATTAAGTAAAATGCCTTATTATTTTAATTATCCAGTTAGTGTTACAGAAGAAAGTGCAGAAGCGCTATATAAAATAGGTAAACAGTTGATTCTTTTATTAGATATGGAAATTTCTTTGATGTTTCTTATGCTAATGTGGGAGAATATACAAACTGCTATTGGAAGTATAAGTGGACTAGGAATAGAAATAGTAGGTATATCTATGGTTATTATATTTGGCACTGTAATATATGAAACTATAAGAATGATGAAATTTAAGTCTTAAGGCACTAGAAAGAAAATAACAAGTCAAAGATAACTAAAAAAACAAGTGTTAATATGATATAATGATGAAATATTAGGATGAAGATTGTCAAAAATATTATTATAGGGGTAGAAGGTGAATACTGTGAAAAAAAGGTTTAATACAACTGGTGTTTGTGTCCCAAGAAAACATTATATGGTTGATATAAGTAATAAGATCAAAAAGATAGAAGAAATGATAGAGAATGAAGAGTATTTTATTATAAATAGACCAAGACAGTATGGAAAAACTACAACTATGTTTATGCTCAAAAAGATATTAATAGAAAATCATTTAGTCATTGATTGCAGTTTTGAAGGAATTGGGGATTTGATTTTTCAAGAGGAAGGCATTTTTTCAAAGGAAATACTAAAGATATTTGGTGATAGCATAGAAAATGAACATGCACAGTATGCTGAAATTTTATATTCATTAGCAGAGAATGTTACTAATTTAAAAGAAGTTTCAAAATCCTTAACTAAGTTTTTTAAATCAATTGATGAAGAAGTTATTCTTTTAATTGATGAAGTTGATAAGTCAAGCAATAATCAACTGTTTTTAAGTTTTTTAGGAATGCTTAGAAATAAGTATTTAGGAAGAGAACAAGAAGAAGATTATACATTTAAAAGTGTAATACTTGCAGGAGTTCATGATATCAAAAATCTTAAACTTAAATTAAGGGATAATAGTGAAAAGAAACTTAATAGTCCTTGGAATATTGCAGTTAAGTTTAATGTAGATATGAGCTTTAATGTGAATGAAATAGAAAGTATGCTTTTAGATTATTGCAAGAGTAATAACATTGATATGGATACAAAAGAAATATCAAAGAAAATTTATTATTATACCCATGGATATCCATTTCTAGTAAGTAGACTTTGTCAGATAATAGATGAGGATATAATAAAGGAAAATATAGATGGTGAGTCTATAGATAATGAAAATAAAAGAACTTGGATATTAGCCGATATAGATAACGCATTAAAGATTATATTGAAGGAAGATAACACTTTATTTAATGATTTAATAAAGAATTTAGAAAATAATAAAGAAGTTTATGATTTTATAAAAAGTATAATTGTAGATGGAGATGAAATCCCATTTGTTATATCTGATATTATTATATCTCAATGTTTAATGTATGGAATTATAAGAGATAGTGATGGAAGATGCAAAATAGATAATAAAATTTTTGAACTTTATATTTATAATCATATGACATCAAAAGTTCTTAGAAACAACAAATCCATAAGTAAATATAATTTTAGAGAAAAATTTATTACATCGGATAATAATTTAGATTTTGAAAAGGTGCTTTTAAGGTTTCAACAATTTATGAAGGAACAATACAGTAGCGTAGATACAGAATTTATAGAACGTGAAGGTAGATTATTATTTTTAGCATTTATAAAACCTATAATCAATGGAGTTGGCTTTGATTTTAAAGAAGTTCAAATTTCTGAAGAAAAAAGACTTGATGTAGTAGTAACTTATAATAAAAGGAAATATATAATAGAACTTAAAATATGGAATAGTCCTAAATATCATGAAAAGGGAATTAAACAACTTTGTGATTATTTAGATATTCATGGATTGGATAAAGGATATTTAATTATTTTCAATTTCAATAAAAATAAAGAATATAAAGATGAGATTATAAGGAATTATGGTAAAAAAATTTTTGGCGTGTTTGTTTAAAGGCAGTGGCATGGTTTCACTCACAAGCTCAATAGAATTTTTGTTAAGATTTAAATCTGTTTCGTCAGCTATTGAAAAGTTCTGAGGGTTTATAGAAAGTTCAACGGGTTCTTCTTCAGAGTCAAAGGAAAAGGATTCTAAAAGAGTACCTTCTATTTTAGTTTCACAAGGAAAAAATAAAAATTTTTTTAAATATACCCATAAACCTTTTTTTAAAGAAACCTGTTTTTAAAGATTCCAATAAACATTTAAAAAAAGGAATATGCTTTTAAATATAAATGTTTTACAATTTAAAAAGTTAACAATATAACAATTTATAGGAAACATAAGGGGTTGAAGGCTTTTGGCTAGAATTTATGTATGCAAAAGATAGGCAATAAAAAAGCTGTTATTGACAAAATTTATACAGTAATATAATATTAATTATAGTTTAAATTTTATATATTAAAAGCAATGAAAAAGAGGAGTAAAAATTTTAGTGCATTATAGTAAACTCGACCAGATGAGTTGAGGAGTACAGTTCTTTTATTTAGATATAGATTTAAGTAGAACTAGCAAGAGAGAGGGAGTAGCTGAAAACCCTTATGCAAGAAGTTTTGAAGGTAGCTTTTGAGCTTCTTTAGTGAAATTAATAGTAGCTAAAGACGGTTTATCTAAATCGTTATTTAAATTAAGAGTTCATTAAAGCAAAACATATAATTATGGTTGTTGCTTATGTGGAAATAAAGGTGGTACCGCGAGTCTTCGTCCTTTTTGTGATGAAGGCTTTTTTGGCGTTTAGAATCCAAAAGTGAGAATTTTACATTTGGTTATTCGAAAGCTCCCAACGAACGTATGCGAGTCGGGTTTTATTTTAGAAATATTTATTAACAATATAAAATGCACAAAAGTAAAATATGACGAATTAAAGATTATTTATATTAAGTGGGGTGAAACAATTATGAACAGAATTGAAATTTTAAGAAAATATATTGATGAAATACTCTTGAATATGACAGATGTTGAAGAACGAAGATGTGCTTATTTGCATTTATATGGAGTTGCTCAATCTTGTGCATTAATTGCACTAAAGCGTGGAGAAAATGCTGAACTTGCAACTATGTCAGGTATGCTCCACGACATATATTCGTATGCTAAAATGGACACAAAAGACCATGCACATAAAGGTGCTACATTGGCAAGAGAAATTTTGACATCATTGCAGATAACAAATGATGATGAAACTAAACTGATTTGCGATGCTATTTATACCCACAGTGAAAAAGAAGTCGTGCATTCTCGATTTAATGAAGTTTTAATAGATGCAGATGTATTTGAACACTGCTTGTATAATCCTATGTTTGAAATCATGGCACATGAAAAAAACAGGTATGAAAAACTTAAACTTGAATTTGGCATTGCGTAAGATTCTTAAAATGTGTACTAAATTGTAATTTAAAATACTAAATTATAGACTACATTATTTGTATGTAGTCTGTGTGTAAAATGCCATGACAAGGGGCTTTTAATACCTTGTATACGAGATATTAAATGGAGGAATGAAAATGTCAGAAATTAAAAACATATCAACTACATATGATCCTAAAGAATTTGAAGACAGAATATATAAAAATTGGGAAGAAAAAGGTTATTTTACACCGATAATAGATAAGAGCAAAAAGCCTTATACAATAATTATGCCACCACCAAATATAACTGGTGAGCTTCATTTAGGTCATGCATTTGATGATACTCTTCAAGATATGCTTATTAGATTTAAGAGAATGCAAGGATATTGTGCGTTATGGTTACCAGGAGAAGATCATGCATCTATTGCAACAGAGGTTAAGGTTGCAAATGAACTTGCAAAGCAAGGCTTAGATAAGAAAGAAATGGGAAGAGAAGCATTTCTTAAAAAAGTTTGGGAGTGGAGTGATGAATACAGAGCAAGAATAAGAAATCAAGTAAAGAAACTTGGTGTATCAGCTGACTTTACAAGAGAAGCTTTTACAATGGATAAAAATGTTAGTGATGCTGTAAAGCACGTATTTGTTAAGTTATATAATGAAGGATTAATTTATAAAGGTAATAGAATAACTAATTGGTGTACTCATTGTCAGACTGCACTATCTGATGCAGAAATTGAATATGAAGAACAAGAAGGCCACTTTTGGCATATAAACTATCCATTAGCTGATAAAAGCGGATTTATTGAAATTGCAACAACTAGACCTGAAACATTACTTGGAGATAGTGGCGTTGCTGTTAATCCTAATGATGAACGATATAAGCATCTTATTGGTCAGACTGTAATATTACCGCTTATAAATCGTGAAATTCCTATAGTTGCTGATGACTATGTAGATTTAGACTTTGGTACTGGTGCGGTTAAGATGACTCCAGCTCATGATCCTAATGACTTTGAAGTAGGAAAGAGACATAATCTAGAAATAATAAGAATAATGGATGATAAAGGAATAATTAATGAAAATGGTGGAAAATATCAAGGATTGGATAGATATGAAGCTAGAAAAGCTATAGTTAAAGACTTAGATAGTCTAGGACTATTAGTTGAAGTTAAAGATCATTCACATAATGTTGGGACTCATGATAGATGTGGTACTACAGTAGAACCAATTATATCAAATCAATGGTATGTCAAAATGGACACTTTAGCAAAACCTGCTATAGAAGTAGTTAAAAACAAGAAAACTAAATTTGTCCCAGAAAGATTTGAAAAGACATATTTCAATTGGATGGAAAATATTCAAGATTGGTGCATTTCAAGACAATTATGGTGGGGACATAGAATACCAGTTTACTACTGTCAAGATTGTAATGAAATTATGGTACTCGAGAATTCACCAAAAATATGTAGTAAATGTGGGAGTAGTAACATAAAACAAGATAATGATGTATTAGATACATGGTTCTCATCAGCATTATGGCCTTTTTCAACACTTGGTTGGCCAAATGAAACAGAAGATTTTGAATACTTTTATCCAACAAGTACATTGGTTACAGGACATGATATCATATTCTTCTGGGTTGCGAGAATGATATTCTCAGGACTTCATAATACAGGAGAAGCTCCATTTGATACTGTACTAATACATGGTCTTATAAGAGATTCAGAAGGTAGAAAGATGAGTAAATCTTTAGGAAATGGTGTTAATCCATTAGAAGTTATAGATACATATGGTGCTGATGCTTTAAGATTTATGATAGCCACTGGTAATGCACCAGGAAATGATATGAGATATTATCCTGAAAGAGTTGAATCTTCAAGAAACTTTGCTAATAAGATTTGGAATGCTTCAAGATTTGTTATGATGAATCTTGATAAGGAAATAATGAATAAATACAAAGAAAGCACAGAATACTCTTTAGCTGACTCTTGGATATTATCAGAGATGAACACAGTAATTAAAGAAGTTACAGAAAACATGGATAAATTTGAACTTGGAATTGCTATGCAAAAAGTTTATGATTTTATGTGGACTGAATTCTGTGATTGGTATATAGAACTTATTAAACCAGTATTCTATGGTGAGGATGAAAAAGCCAAAGGAATAGTTTACAATGTATTAAATACCGTATTAATTACAGGATTAAAGTTATTACATCCTGCAATGCCATTTATAACAGAAGAAATATTCACTCACTTAAGTGATGAAGAAACAATAACAACTTCAGCCTGGCCAGAATTTGATGAAGCTTTAGTAAGCATAGAATCTGAAAATGATATGGCATATGTAATTGAAGCAATAAAAGGTTTGAGAAATTTAAGAGCTGAAATGAATGTCGCGCCATCTAGAAAAGCTAAAGTGATTTGTTATATTGCAAAAGAAGCTAAGAAAGCATTTAATGCTGGTAGTACTTATATTGAAAAATTAGCTTCGGCTTCAGAAGTTGAATTCATAGATGATAAAGCTAATGTTCCCGCAAATGCCGTTTCATTAGTAGTTAAGGGTGGAGAATTATTTATACCATTATTTGACTTAGTAGATAAAGAAAAAGAATTAGATAGATTAAATAAAGAAATTAAAAAATTAGAAGGCGAAATTGATAGAATAGATAAAAAACTAGGAAATAAAGGTTTCGTAGCTAAAGCACCAGCAGCTGTTGTAGATGCAGAAAAAGAAAAGAGAGAAAAATATGTTGAAATGCTAGATGCTGTTAAAGTTAGAATTGATGCTTTAAATTAGATACAATTCAAGGAATAAAAAAAAGATGTTACTAGAGAGTTAAGAGATAAAGATATTAAAGAGTATTATTTACACATAGTAAGTGATGCAGTAGATGAACTATGAAGATTGGATGTAATAAGAGATATTAAAATGATATTAACTGCAAAATTATAGTTATTTAGCAGTTAATATAACTCTTGGTTAATATACAGGTTGAGGTGCCGAAAAATTAATTTAAAGAAAATTCTTTAAATGTGGATATAACAGAATAAATATTAATATACATAGTCTTAGAATACTATGTAGGGAGGTATTTAAATTTGAAAACAAAAAAGCATTTACTTAACTTAATTTTTTGGATAACTTTATCAATCTTGTTCAATATTTTTATATTTTATACGAGAGGTGAAACTGCAGCTGTTGAGTATTTTGGTGGCTACATAGTAGAAATGTCATTAAGCTTGGATAATTTATTTCTATTTTTAATGGTATTTTCAAACTTTAATATACAACAAGAATACCAAGAACGGGTTCTATTATATGGAGTTATAGGTGCCATGATACTAAGATTAGTATTTATTTTATTAGGTGTAGCTATAATAAATAAGTTTAGCTTTCTACTTTCTATCTTTGGAGTAATATTATTAATTAGTGGTTTTAAAATGTGTTTTAAACAAAGTGGTAATATGGAGTTTCATGATAACTTTGCAGTTAGGATTCTAAAAAGAATAATACCAGTTACAAATGCTTTGCACGGACACAAATTTTTTGTAAAGCAAAATAAAATTCTTTATGCTACCCCTCTTTTGGTAGCACTTATAATAATAGAATTTTCAGATATTATATTTGCTATAGATTCTATACCCGCTATATTTTCAATAACTACAGATATTTTCATAGTGTATACTTCTAATATATTTGCAATATTAGGACTCAGAAGTATGTATTATATATTGGAAAAGATGAACAAAAATTTTATCTTTTTGAAGTATGGAGTGGGATTGATATTAATATTTACAGGTATAAAACTTGTGGCACTTATTTTTAAAATGGAAATATCAGTTACAAATTCGGTATTAGTTATAATCAGTATTCTTCTAAGCAGTATCTTGTTATCTTTAATATTTGATGGGACAAATAAAAAGAAGAAAATATAAAGTGAAAGTTACAATTATTAGTGGAAAATGGTGTTATAATGTTAATAAGGGTGTTAATTTTACGAATTTCGTAAGAGGAGCACTTTTATTAATTTTTATCATATGGAATTTAGAGAAAAGTACAAAGGAGATATTACTACTATGAAAGAAAAATCAGAAAATACAAAACTTAAAAAAAGTTTAACGAATCGTCATATGCAAATGATAGCGATTGGAGGTGCAATTGGTGTAGGATTATTTTATGGCAGTGCAGATGCAATAAAATTAGCGGGACCATCAATAATTTTTGCATATTTAATAGGTGGAATTTTTATTCTTTTTATTATGAGAGCTCTTGGTGAACTTGCAACAGATAATCCGAATTCGGGATCTTTTAGTGAATATGCAAATCGTTATTTTGGTAGATTTGCAGGCTTTTTTACTGGATGGACTTATTGGCTTCAATGCACTTTATCTATAATGACCGAAATAACTGCAATCGGAATCTATGTGCAATTTTGGACCCCTGGATTTCCTAAATGGATGACATCACTAATATGCTTGATTGTATTACTTAGCATCAATCTGATTGGCGTTAAATATTATGGCGAACTAGAATTTTGGTTCTCATTTATTAAAGTTATTGCAATTATAAGCATGATTATTTTTGGTTCACTTATGATATGCTTTGGGGTTGCTAATGGTGGACATGCTATTGGGATATCTAATTTATGGACAAATGGTGGATTTTTTCCTAATGGAATAAAAGGATTTTTATTATCGTTTATTTTTGTTACATTTGCATTCGGAGGGGTAGAACTCATTGGAATAACTGCCGGAGAAGCTAAAGATCCTAAGAAATCAATACCAAAAGCAATAAATAGTGTATTTTGGCGTATATTAATTTTTTATGTTGCGTCAATGTTTATAATGTTATCTTTATATCAATGGAATGAAATTGGAGTAGAAGGGAGTCCATTTGTATTTATATTTGATAAGATTGGAATCCCATATGCTGCGTCAATTATTAACTTTGTTGTAATAACAGCAGCTCTATCCTCTATGAATAGTAGTTTATATGTGGATGGAAGAATGCTTTATAGTTTAGCTTTGAACAATAATGCACCTAAAATATTTAGTAAGATTAGTAAATCGGGGATACCTTATGTTGGAATATTATTTAGTACATTATTGATATGTTGTGTTGTAATTCTAAATTATATTGTTCCAGGAAAAGTTTTTACGTATCTTTCTTCTATAACAACATTGTCAGTTTTAATTGCTTGGGCATCGATACTTCTAACACAATTAAAATCTAGAAAAGAAAAAATGAATGAAAATAAAGAAATTAGTTTTAAAATGCCTTTGTATCCATTTTCATCATATATTACACTTGCTTATTTAGGAATAATAGGTGCTTCTCTAGCATTTCTACCTAATACAAGAATAGCCTTTTATGTTGCGCCTATATGGGCAGTATTTTTGATTGTTTTATACAAGTGTATTATCAGAAAAGAAGAAAAATTAGAAAAAATTTCTTTATTATCAGAATAAATTATAGACTAAGATATTGAGTTAGCATAAGATTTTAAAAAGAAAAGTGATATCTATAAAAATTCAATATTATTTTGCTTTTATATAGCTTTAATTTATGTTAGGAATTTATTTGAAATTGAAGTATAATGTAAGATAATATATGATGTTTTAATTTACATTAATGTATAGGACATTAAAAATTAACTACAAATATTCTTAATTTTTTATATCCTACATATAACTTATTATATTACTTACTAGGTAATAGAAACCTATAAATAAGCTAAACAAAAAAAGATGAAGAGGTAAAGAAAAAATGAGCATGACATATGAAGAAGCAATGAATTATATATCAAGTGTAGGAAAGTTTGGTTCTAATTATGGACTGGAAAGAACTTTTAGACTCTTAGAATTACTTGGAGATCCTCAAAAAAAAATTAAATTAATACATATAGCTGGAACAAATGGTAAGGGATCAACTACTGCAATGATTACCAAGATACTTAGAGGCTTTGGGTATAAAGTTGGAATGTATACTTCACCTTATTTAGAAGAGTTTGAAGAGAGAATTCAGATAAATGGAAAGAATATTAATAAGAATACATTAGTAAACTTATTAGAGATAGTTAAAATTGCTATAAACAAAGTAATTGAAGAAGGTTATGAACATCCAACAGAATTTGAAATTATAACTGCGCTTATGTTTTTGCATTTTTATAATGAAAATATTGATTATGGGGTAATAGAAGTTGGTCTTGGAGGAAGATTAGATTCAACTAATGTATTAATACCGAAGATTAGTGCAATAACGTCTATAAGTTTAGATCATATGAATATTTTAGGAGATAATTTAAAAGATATTGCAAAAGAAAAGGCTGGGATAATTAAAGAAGGAATCCCAGTCATATTATATCCTCAAGAAAAAGAAGTAGAAGAGATCATATTAAAAAGAGCAGAAGAAAAAAATTCACAAGTGTATTTAGTAAAAAAAGAAGCTGGAAGATTAATTGATATTAATTATGAAGATTCATATCAAAATGTAGAAGTTAAAACTTGTAAAAATACATATACGATTAAACTACCCTTACTTGGAGAACATCAAATATTAAATCTTGGGGTGGCAATAAATACTATAGAAGTATTATGTAAAAAAGAAAATATTACATTAAATAAAGATTTAATAGAAAAATCACTCGAAGATGTTAGATGGATAGGAAGACTCGAAGTTTTAAATAAGAAACCTACTATAGTAATTGATGGAGCACATAATATAGATGGAATAAAAACTCTTAGAAAAAATGTAGATAAGTATTTTAAGTATAACAAAATATATTTATTACTTGGTATTTTAGCAGATAAGCAAGTTAAAGAAATGATAGAAGAAATAACGCCAATTGCAGAAAAAATTTATGCTTTAACACCTAATAGTGAGAGAGCAGAACTTAGTGAAGATTTAAAAAATGAAATATTAAAGTATAATCCTAATACTTTAGCATTAGAAAGTTATGAAGAAGCCTTTTCTTTGGCACTAAAAGAAGCTAAAGAAGAAGATTTAATATTAATAAGTGGATCATTATATATGATAGGAGATATGAGAAAAATAATAATTTCAAAATTTAAATAATGATAAATTTATAATCTCACTTAAAAGGAGTAATGAAAGTTATATGATTGAGAAAAATAAAGAAAATTTGGCTTATAATAAAAAATCAATTTATTATGATTTAAAAGAATTTCATGATAGAAATCAAGGTGTACTGTATAGCTATCAAGACTTCGAGATATCTGGTAGAAGAGAATTTAAGATTATTACAGATAAAGTACGCCCACTTAAAAATTATGAAAAAAATAGATTGGCTAATGAATTAATGAGAATATTACTAAAAGATATTAATAATAAAGAGAAGTTAGCTAATGTAAATGGATATATAACAATAAACCCAATCATTAACTATTATGAAAGTTTTATTAAAATTTTTAAGGACTCATTAGATGTTAATAATCATATTCATCTGCAAATAAATGGTAATATAAAAAAAATAATTATAGAGAGTGACTCAATTGAAGAAATAAAGCTAGGCTTAATACTTTCAGCTATCTGTGATGTTGAAAATATAGAAGAGATATTAGATGTATTTTCTATTCATAATGATTATCTTTTCTATGTGATTAAAGCTTATGAATGTATGGGAAACTGTAATAATATTATTTTTGAATTAGCAAAAAAATCTAGGGGGTATGGGAAAGTATTTTGTGTAATGAACCTTATACCAACAACCTATGAAATAAAAAGATGGATGATAGAAGAAGGCTCAGATAATAATGTGGGAGTGTCAGAATTATTGTCTTATAGTATGCTTTCATTAGAACTTTTAGATTATTTAGAAAATACTGAATTTGACGAGAAAAAACTTGAAATTCTCTCAAAATCATTTAGTATGTTACTTTCAGATTATGTATTAGATGATATAAAGGATGTAATAAAGGTTTGCAATAAGTTATTAGAAATTATTGATAAATTTAATGGAGGAATATATTCTTTATATGTTGTGATTTCAATTCTTTATTCAATAGAATCAAGTGTAATCGACGAGTATAAAACAAAAGAAAATTTTAATTCACTTAGTGTTAAGAATGATTACAAGGATACAATTGAAATATGTAAGGAAATATGTAAGAAAGATATATGGTATGAGATAATAGCTAATGAGGTATCAAATATAGAAATTGAAAGTAGTGTTTTAGTTAGTTGTTCAGAAAAAACAAAATATAAATTAGCAAAGAAAGAATTTGAGATGATTTTAAAAAGAGATTTTACTAATGCATTATTATATAAGTATGCATTCTCAGTAGGAAATAAATCAATAAAAAAGGTTGCTTTTAATTTGGGGTTAAAAAAATTACCAATGAATGAAGTATTAAGTGGACAGGATGAATTAAAAATAGAAGATTTAACTTATGAAGATATAGCGCAAATTTGTTTTTTTATAATAATAAAATATTCACAGTACGAAGATTTTCAAGATAAATATAAAGAAATTAATCTTGAGGCTTTAAAATCGCCTTTAGTTGATACAAGAACTCAAGCTGTAACAAATCTTCAAAGATTTAGAGAAGAATTTAATTCTTTAGATAAGGAAATCATTAATGATGCAATTAATACAGAGATGGTAAAAGATATAAGAAGATCTCTTAATTCTTTATTAATTAGAACAAATAATAAAGAGAAAAAATATGTTGAAGTTCATGATGATATGCAAATAGATGAGCATGTTAAAGATATATATTTAATTGATATGAATATTGCTGGAACAAGTTATATTGATATGAGTGAGGTATATAATAAATTATTAGAAGATGATATTTTATATTTTAAAAGAGAGCCTAATAATGCATATGATCCAAATGCAATTCAAATTATAACTACAGAAGGATATCTAATGGGATATGTGCCTAAAGAAAATAATTTCATATTAAAGAATCTAATGGATAAAGGAAAATATTTATATGGGAAAATAAAAGAAATAAGTGATGATTATAATGAAATAAATATTGAAATTTATTTAAGTTATAAAGATATAGTAGAAGAAATAACAATTACTTTATCGCTGTTATCAGGAGAAAAAGAATATTATCTTCAATAAAATGAGTTATATCCTGCCGAAATAAAGGGTAATCCTTTGATGCAACACTGCAAAAAAGAGTACCCTTTATTTCTGTGTATATAGTTTTTACTTTAGATATATATCATAGTTATTTTTAAACAGATTCCTTTTTCCATTCGATTAAAGCTTTGGTCAATTGATCTGGACAAGATGTACCTTTGCTTTTACAATCTATTCCTTTTAATTTAGAAATAACTTCATCTACAGGCATACCTTTTACTAAGTTACCAATACCTAAAAGATTTCCTGCACAACCTCCAATGAATTCTACCCTTTCTACAATATTGTTTGTAATTTCAATGTTAATTGTATTTGAACAAACACCAGATGTCTTATATGAAAACATTAAACACACTCCTTATAAATAAAATATGGTTTTGAAATAGAACTCATTACTTGATTACTTACTGAGAAAGTGAGCAAAAGTCGAGCTTATTTAATTATATAGGAAATTTGTCAATAAATAAAGATAATACAGTTAATAAGTTGTTCCAATAATATATTTTTAGAATACATTATATAGAGTAATATGATTATCTTAAGAGGGGGAAATGGAATGAGTTATATAATTTTATGTAATACTGGCTCAGATAGTATAAATAAAATAAATACTGAAAATTTAAACAATCAGAATTTATTTTTATCTCAAGGTGAAAGTCCATTTGGTCCTCATGGATTATCTTTATATAAAGATAAAATTTTAATTGCAAATAATTATAATAATAGTATTTCTTTAATCAATTATAAGAGTTTTAAAGAAGAAAATAACTTATATGTAGGAGCACATCCAAATGATATAGTAGCATATGATGATATGGTATATGTTTCCTGCGGAGAATCTAATTCACTTATAATATATGACTTAATAAATGAGAGAGTCAATTTCGAGGTTCCAACAGGAAAATTTCCTCATAATATTGTATTATTAGAAGAAAAAAAGCTTATATTTATAAGTAATATGGGAGATGACAGTATATCTGTAATTGACTATATAAATAATAAAGAAATAAAAAGAATCAAAGTAGAAAGTGCTCCTATAAAAATAAATATATCACAAAATAAAAAATACTTGTATGTGTGTATGAGTTATCTTGGATTTGACAAAAAAGGAAGTATAGGAATTATAGAATTAGAAACTTTAGAGTTAACTTATAAAGTGCAGGTAGGATTTTCTCCTGTAGATTTATTTGAAGAAAATAATTATTTATATGTTTCAAATTTATGTGATGGATCTGTAAGCATTGTAAATTTATTTGATCTTAAAGAGGAAAATAAAATAGTTGTTGGTGGAATGCCAAGAGGGATAGTAAAAGTTAGAGGCAAGATATTTGTTGGAGATTACTTAAATGGAATCTTAAATATAATAGGAATGGAAGATAAAAAGATAAAAGCCATAACAATAGGAAAAGAACCTAATGCTATGACTTTGGTTAAAAGCAACATATAAGAAACAGCCTAAAGATAAACAGCAATATGCTAATTTATTTTGTTCTATATGACTAATACAATTAATCTATCAATAAATTAATTATATTAGTATATATTTCAGATGGATTCTTTTTCCACTTATTACAAATCAAAACTGCTTGATTTTTGGTTGGAACAGATAATTTTAGTTCCATTAATAAAGCTTGATCTTCTATAGCTTTAAGATCAACTATAAAACTATCATTATTACTAGGAGTATAGTCAGCATGTATAGTCAATTCTTTTTTTATAGATTCTATATTTGCTTTTATATAGTCATCAATAATAGATGTTTTTGAAGGGGATATTCTATCTTTAAACAAAGAAAGAACATTATCGCCTTTTTTTGTTAGAATGAGTAATTTTTTATCATTAGCCTCATGATATTCTACGAACTTAGACTCTTCAAGCTCAGCTAAATATTGTTGAAATGTGAAATAATTTATAAAATTATTTTCAAGAATTATTTCAGTAAGCTGAGTATTTGATATTGAGTCTTTTATTGATTTTAATACATATAACATTAATAATTTATTTTCTGCTAATTCTGATGAACTTTCGTACATAACTACCTCCACAACTAATGAAAATCTATTTTTATTATAACATAAATTATCTTTTAGTGAATAGAGACTAAAGATAATTTGTGGATAAAAATAGAAATATTATTAAGAATATCAGTATATTTATTTAATGGTATAAAAGAATCTGAATATTAGATGCATTAAAAAAATATTGATTAATAAATACGTAAAATAGTATAAAGTCAAAAATATACTATATTTGCGTCAATATACATACTTAAATGAAAACGTTTGATAAGATACAATAGGTATTGTAAATGATATCAAGAATTAATTTTGACATTCAAAATAAAAGTTTTTAGAGAATGGAGGAGAATAAATGAGTAAAGTAAAACACATATATAGCAGTGAGACAGGTTATTGGCAAGAGGGACAGACAAATAATATAGAATATGAAGATATTTTAGAAACAACACCAAAAACAAAACAAACTATAAAAGGTTTTGGTGGATGCTTTAATGAAATTAGTTGGGATATTTTAAAGCAAATAGATGAAAGCAAACGCAAATCAATTTTAGATTCATTATTTACAGAGGAAGGTTGCAATTTTAATATGGGACGTTTACCAATGGGAGCTAGTGATTATGGTTTAGAATGGCATAGTTATGATGAAACTAGTGGAGATTATGAGTTAAAAGATTTTACAATAAAAAGAGATAAAGAATATTTATTACCCTATGTAAAAGAAGCTTTAAACCGTAATCCTGATATATCACTGTTTGCATCACCTTGGAGTCCACCAACATGGATGAAAACAAAGAAGGCGTATAATTTTGGAACATTACTTTGGGAACCAGAAAATTTACAAGCTTATGCAAATTACTTTGTTAAATATGTAGAGGAATACAAGAAAGCTGGAATAAATATCGAACAAATTCATATTCAAAATGAGCCTCATGCTAATCAAAAATTCCCATCATGTATGTGGACCGGAAAAGAAATGAGAGATTTTATAAAAAATTATCTTGGACCAGTATTTGCAGAAAAAGGATTAGATACAGAAATATGGCTTGGGACAATTAATGGACCATTTGTAGATTTTATGCTTCAAGGTGGGGCTCCGTTTTCTCAATTTTATGATCAATGTGTGAATACAGTATTATCAGATAAAGAAGCAAGAAAGTATATAAGTGGAGCAGGATTCCAATGGGGAGGAAAACATGTAATTGAGCAAGTTGAATTAAGTTATCCTGAAATAAGACTTATGCAAACTGAAAATGAATGTGGAGATGGAAAAAATACATGGGAACATGCAGAATATGTTTTTGGGTTGTTCTGGCATTATTTTACACATAATGTAGAAAGTTATGCTTATTGGAATATGGTTCTTCCAAAAGGTGGAGTAAGCACTTGGGGATGGGAACAAAATACAATGATAACAATTGATCCAGAAACAAAAGAAGTTGTATATGAACCAGAATTTTATGTGATGAAACATATTTCACATTTTGTAAAGCCAGGAGCAAAAATAATAGTAACTAAAGGTCATTGGACTTCAAATTCGATTGTATTTGAAAATCCGAGTGGCGAAATCATAGTTGCTGTTGGTAATGCAATGGATGCAGATCGTGAATTTACATTTAAACATAATGGAAATAGTTTTTCTACTGTTATAAAAGCACATTCAGTTAATACTTTTTGTGTACAAGCTCAATAAAAAATAAGGAGGAATTCATAATGTTATTTAAAAATTTTACTAATGAGAACGCAAATCCAGTGGTAGGTTTTAAAGAAAGATTTGCATTTGGTTGTGGAGATTTGGCAAGTAATATAATATACTCTGCAATGTCAACGTTTTTATTGTTTTATTATACTGATGTTATTGGAGTAAGTGCAGCATCAGTAGGAGCAATAATGCTAGTTTCACGTATACTTGATGGAGTAGTTGATTTAATTGTGGGAGTTTTAATTGATAGGACAAAATCACCATATGGAAAAGCAAGACCTTGGATATTAAGAATGATGTTACCATATGCCATAGGGGCGGCATTATTATTTTCAGTGCCTACAAGTTGGGGAGACACAGGTAAACTTGTATATATATTCATATCATACAACTTAGTACTAGGAATAATTTTTACAGCTATAAATTTACCATATGCTACTTTAAATGCTCTTATTACTCAAGATCAATATGAACGTTCAGTTTTAAATATATTTAGAATGATACTTGCAACAGTAGGCACTTTAACAATAACAACATTTACGTTACCTATTGTAAAGTTTTTTGGAAATGATGCAAGAGCATGGACGTACACTTTTGCTATCTTTGGATTAGTATCAATAATATTTTTCATGATAACATTTTTAGGGACAAGAGAAAGAGTAGGAAATGCTAATGCAAATACACCAAAGGAAAATATACCAGTAAAAGTTGGAATTACAGCATTATTTAAAAATAAGTATTGGTTAATGATAACAGTATCTATAGTATTATTATATATTTCTATGGGTATAAGTGGTGGCGCTACTGTTTATTATGCTAAATCAATACTTGGAAATGAAGGGTATGTTAGCCAATTATCAATGGCAACAACTGTGTCACAAATAATTTGTATGTTTTTAGTTGCAGGATTGGTTAAAAAATATGGGAAGAGAAATGTTCTTATTGGTGGAGCCGTTATAGTAGCATTAGGATATGTATTTACTGTAATTGCAGGTGATAGTTTACAATTAATTCTTATATCAAATATAATTAAGGGTATAGGACTTGCAGGAATGGGAGCATGTATGTTTGCAATGGTATCTGATACTATTGAATATGGAGAATGGAAATCAGGAGTAAGAACAGAAGGGTTAATAAACAGTGCAACAAGTTTCGGACAAAAAGTTGGAAATGGGTTAAGTGCAGCAATATTTGGAGGGATATTAGCAATAGGAGGATATGTAGGAGGTTCAGCAACACAAACAGATTCAGCAATTATTTCACTAAAAGCAGCATATATATACATACCATTAGTAATGACAATCATTGTAATCGCTATATTATTTGCTTATAAGTTGGATAAGGAATATCCTAGTATATTAAAAGAATTAAGAGCTAGAAATAACGAAGATCATAATGTAAATTTATAAATGATAAAATATTAAATTAAGTATAAAAAAATAAGACGTCTCAAATAAATTTAAATATTATTGTGGATGTCTTATTTTTTTATAATTTGAATATATGCTTTAAATTAAAAAAATATTGCATTTTATAATTTTGAATTTTTTAGGTTAGACTTTAATAATAATTTTCTGGTTTCACTTGGAGTACACCCATAAGTGTCTTTATATAATTTCATAAACATTTTATAGTTTGTGAAACCATTTTTTTCAATAAGCTCAGTAATACTGTAGTCAGTATTAGTTAAATCAGTGTAGAAATGTTCTAACCGTACACTATTTAAATATTTTAAAAAGGTTGTCCCCATATATTTTTTAAAGAACCTTGAAAAATATTCAGAATTTAACCCAGCTTGAGCTGATATGTCATCTAAACTTATACATTCTTTATAATGCTTTTTTACATACTTTGTTATTAACTCTAATCGATCTAAATAACGAGCTGTTTTTTGCATATTTAATTTTGGTACAGAAATACTAAATTTATTTACCAAAATAAATAATAAATCATAAATCAAGCTATTTATTTTAAGTTTATAACCAAGAGGTTTATTTTTATAAATTTCTGCAAAAGATTTTAATAAGATCTTTATATCATTTTGGTATGAAATATATTGAGGAGCTTTCATATAAGGGTTACATTCAAAATGAATATTTTGAACATCTTCTATATTGTTTTCCAAAATCTCATAGGGAATTTGTAAAAGTATTGATGTATTACCATGTTTATGAGCTGTTGAATGAATATCTCTTGGACTTATTACTATTAGCTGATCCTTTTCAACTAGATAGACAGAGTTATTTATATCAACTTCAAGATAGGCATCTAAAATATAAATAATTTCCATATGACTGTGCCAATGCTTAGGAATAATTCTAGCATTATCCTTCATAGCAACAAACATAACACTAATGTCTTCATTGGGTTTAACTAATTCATGTTTAAATTCCATAAAAACTTCCTACAATCTTTTAAATTTTAATAATTATATCAATTCCTAGTTTTATAAAATAAAAAAACAAAAAACAACCTAAATTAGGTCAATAAAGTTACTAATTTAATTAATGAAAAACTGATATAATTTGTTTGAAAGATGAAAAGGTTTAAGCAAAAGATATTTATATTTTATTATATTTTGGAAAGTAATGCAACTAACTAAAAAATTATATTAATAGTTATATAAAGAAAGGACGTAAAATTATGAAAAAATTACTTTTTGGAGTGGCTTATTATGATGAATATATGCCATATGAGAGACTAAATGAAGATATTAAAATGATGAAAGAAGCAAATATTAATGTTGTTAGGATTGCAGAATCAACATGGAGTAGTGTAGAGCCACAAAATGGAGAGTTTGATTTTAAACATATAGATAAAGTAATTGATGCAATGGAAGAAACTGGGATTAGTGTTATTATTGGAACACCTACTTATGCAATACCAACCTGGCTTGTAAAAGAATATCCTAATGTATTAGCAGTTACAAAGAATGGACAAGGCGTTTATGGTGCAAGACAAAACATGGATATAACAAACCCAACGTACCTTTTCTATGCAGAGCGAGTTATTAGAAAAATTATGGAAAGGGTAAGCACAAGAAAATGTGTTATAGGATATCAGCTTGATAATGAAACAAAGCACTATGATACAGCTGGGCCTAATGTACAACACGCATTCATTAAATATTTAAAAGATAAATTTCCCGATATAAATTACTTAAATGATGAGTTTGGGTTATCTTATTGGAGTAATAGAATTAATTCATGGGAAGACTTCCCTAATGTCCTTGGAACTATAAATGGAAGTCTTGGAGCAGAATTTGAAAAATTTCAAAGGATTCTTGTGAATAATTTTTTAAGTTGGCAAGCTGATATTGTAAATGAATATAAAAAAGAAGATCAATTTGTAACTCAAAACTTTGATTTTGAATGGAAAGGATATTCTTATGGAGTTCAATCTAAAGTAAATCACTTTGAAGCTTCAAAATGTTTAACTATTGCAGGGGTCGATATATATCATCCTACGCAAGACTATTTAACAGGAACTGAAATTTCATTTGGTGGAGATATGACTAGATCTCTTAAAAATGATAATTATCTTGTTCTAGAAACTGAAGCACAAGGATTTGAAGATTGGGTACCTTATGATGGACAGCTTAGATTACAAGCGTTTAGTCATGTGGCGTCAGGTGCAAATTCAGTTATGTATTGGCATTGGCATTCTATTCATAATTCTTTTGAAACTTATTGGAAAGGTCTTTTAAGTCATGATTTTAAAGAAAATGCTACATATGATGAAGCAAAGATTATTGGCTATGAGTTTAATACATTTGGTGATAAGCTTGTAAATTTAAAAAAGAGGAATGAAGTTGCTATTCTTGTAAGTAATGAAGCTTTAACTGGGATTGAATGGTTCAGTATGACATTAGATTTTAAATATAATGATGTTGTAAGATGGACATATGATGAATTATATAAAATGAATGTAGGGTGTGACTTTATTAATCCTGATTCTTGTCATATAGAAGAGTACAAGTTAATTATAGTTCCAGCATTATATTCAGCACCTAATGAGTTACTTGAAAGATTGAATTCTTATGTTAAAAATGGTGGAAATATGGTTGTAACATTTAAAAGTGCATTTACAAATGAAAATGTAAAAGTCAGTCATAATGACCAACCTAATATAATAAATGATTGTCTTGGAGTTACTTATAATCAATTTACAAAACCTAATAATGTTTATTTAAAAGGACATGATTTTAATGTGTCAGAAGAAGAAAATAAGGTTTCCCATTGGATGGAATTGTTAAAACCTACTACAGCTGAAACTATTGCATATTATGATCACCCAAATTGGGGGAAATATTCTGCCATAACAAAAAATCATTATGGTGAGGGGATTGCAACTTATATTGGATGTTTTGCAGATAAAGCAATTTTAAAAGGAGTTTTAATAGGGGTATTGAAAGAAGCTAATTTATTTGGACAAGAACAACAATACAAATTCCCTATTATAATTAAAGCTGGTTACAATTCAGAAAATAAGAAGATAGTATATTATTTTAACTATTCTTATGAAAAACAAAGTATTAAATATATTCACAATGACGGAATTGAATTAACTAAAAATAAGATTATCAAAAAAGGTGAAGAAGTTTTATTAGACCCTTGGGATTTAATAATTGCAGAAGAAAATAAGTAATAAAAGCTAAGAATAATCTCTATGCAAAGCATATTATTATATATAATACATGCTAAATAATAAAGTTGAAAAATTATGAATATGCAGATCATACTATTTTTATATGTAGAATTATAAAAATAAATTTATTTATTAGAAATGGAGTAATACAAAATGGAATATTTGGTTTTAGATATTGGAGGAAGTTCAATTAAATATTCAATTATGACTGAAAAGGTGGAATTCATTGAAAAAGGAAATATACCTACACCACTTGATAATATTGAAAATTTTATAGAAACAATTGGAGAAATATATGATGAGTATAAAGAGCGTATAGAAGGTATTGCAATAAGTATGCCGGGAATCATAGATAGTAAGAATGGATATGCATACACAGGTGGAACCTTAGAATATAATGAGAATAAAGAAATAGTAAAGCTTCTTAGAAAACGTTGCAAAATAAAGATTGTAATACAAAATGATGGGAAATGTGCAGCACTCGCAGAGGTTTGGCAAGGGAGTTTAAAATATTGTAATGATGGAATTGTTATCGTTTTAGGCACTGGAGTAGGTGGCGGAATAATTAAAGATAGAAAAATACACATGGGAAAACATTTTTCAGCAGGTGAATTTAGTTTTATAGTAAGCAATGTTGAAAATGCTAATGAAATTGAAAATTTATGGGGATTTAAGAGTGGATCTAAAGCCTTATTAGAACCTATTGCTAAAGTTAAAAATTTAAATTCAAATGAAATTGATGGATATAAAGCATTTGAATATATAAATAATGGAGATAAAGAAGCCTTAAAAATATTAGATAAGTTTGCTTATAATATAGCAATTCAAATATTTAATTTACAATGCGCTTTTGATCCGGAAAAAATAGCTATTGGTGGAGGTATAAGTGCACAGGATATCTTAATAGAATATATTAAGAAGAATTTAGACGAGTTTTATGATAATTTTAAGTTTAATATACCAAGAGCAGAGGTCATTAAATGTGAATTTTGTAATGATTCGAATCTTATAGGTGCATTGTATAATTTCTTTACACTTGAAAGCTAATATAGATTAAAAAAATAAAATCATTCTTTTAAAATGATATGTTTAAAAGAATGATTTTATTTTGGAAAAATTTTTATTTAAAATGGGTATTATTAGTAGCATAAAAGGATTTGTAATGAATATAATTTTAGTAAGAAGTGTAAAATCAGAGGAGCATAAAAAGTGGCGTGGAAGAAAAAGAGGATAGGAATAGATTTGATTTTAATTATTTTTTTAATATTTATATCCCTTGGAATTAGCAAAACTACTCAGGCTATAAGCAATAACTATGAAGAGAATCCTATATATTGTGTTGATACAAATGAAAAAGTAGTTAGCTTGACTTTTGATATAAATTGGATAGAGAAAGATAATACTGAAGTAATATTAAACATATTAAAGAAATATAATGTAAAAGGAACATTCTTCATAATGGGTGGTTGGGTTAATTATAGTGAAGATAATGTGAACAAGTTAAAGTTAATAAAAGAAGGGGGGAATGAAATAGGGAATCATAGTTACATTCATCCGAGTTTTACCAAAATAGGAACAGCGAAAATTAAAGAGGAACTAGAGAAAACTAATGATATTATTGAAAAATATACAGATGAAAAGCCGAAGGTATTTAGATTTCCAAGTGGAGATTATAATAAAGATGCCCTTTTGCAAGTAAGAAACTTAGGATATATGGCTATCCAATGGAATGTTGATTCTATTGACTGGAAAGAGCTATCGGCTGAAGCAGAGTATACGAGAGTAATGAAAAATGTTAAGCCAGGTTCTATTATTCTTTTTCATAATGCAAAATATACTCCAGAAAATTTAGATAAGATCATAAAAGAATTAAAAGATAAAGGGTATGAATTTAAAACTGTAAGCCAAATGATATATTTTGAAGGCTATAGTGTAGATAAGGAAGGAATTCAACATAAAAATAATTAATATTTATTGAAAATTACCTAGTTTTTGTATTATAATGGTAATATATGCTAATGGGGGTATATATTATACAAGATAAAATAATTTCCGATAGAGAGAGGGATTACAATGGATAATTTAATGCTAAATAACAAGATTTGCCTAGAAGGTAAAGTGACATCTGGATTAGAGTTTAGTCATGAAATGTATGGAGAGGGATTCTATACATTTGATTTAGATGTAACAAGATTAAGCGACTCAGTAGATACATTGAATATTACTGTTTCAGAAAGATTATTGAGTGATATTAAATTAGAGGCGGGCACAGATGTAATTGTAGACGGACAACTTAGATCCTACAATAAATTTGTAGATGGATCAAACAAGCTTATACTTACTGTTTTTGCAAGAAATATTGAACCATGTATAGAGAAGAGTAAAAATCCTAATGAAATATTCTTAGATGGATATATATGTAAGGAACCTATTTATAGGACAACACCTTTTGGCCGTGAAATTGCTGATGTATTGCTCGCTGTAAACAGAGCGTACAATAAATCAGATTATATTCCAACTATTGCATGGGGGAGAAATTCAAGGTTTTGTCAAACATTGAGCGTTGGTGACAATATTAAGGTATGGGGAAGACTTCAAAGTAGAGAATACCAAAAAAAGGTTTCAGATAGTGAAGTAATAAGAAAAATTGCATATGAAGTTTCAATTTCAAAGATGGAAAGAGCTCAAAAGGAAGAGATAACAGGAGAAGAAGGTGCAGTATAAAGTAAAGCTTCACATTTAATTGAATTTATCTGAGATCCATTAAGTTCTTAGCTATAATATTGCAAATATATGAGATTATTAAAATAATCAGACCTAAAATAAAGAAACCCTTAAATACTAAATATAATAATGAATAAGATTAATAGTTTTATAAAAAGCTATAATTTATTTAAGAAATATAAAATAATCAGTTACTTTCTTGATATTAAAGAAAAAGGATTTCAATAATTTTTAATTTATTGAAATCCTTCATTTTTAAGAAATATTATGTACTTTTAAATAATCAAATTAAAAAAACATTATTTTCTCAAATCATCTAAAATTTGAGTTTTATCTTTTGTCTTTTCATCTACTGATTTAATTATTTTAGCAGGTGAACCAGCGACAACAACGTTCTCTGGAACATCGTGAGTAACAACAGAACCAGCAGCTACAACAGAACCGGCACCTATCTTAACTCCCTCAAGGATTACAGAATTAGCCCCGATTAAAACATTATCACCAATCATACAAGGATCTTTACTTGGTGGCTCTAATACTCCAGCTACAACTGAACCAGCACCTAAATGAACATTCTTACCTAAGTGTCCACGAGCTCCAACTACTGCATTCATATCGACCATAGTCCTATCACCAATTACAGCGCCAATATTAATTACAGCTCCCATCATTATGATAGCATTTTTACCAATAGTAACTTTATCTCTTATGATAGCACCTGGTTCAATTCTAGCATCTACTTCAAGTAAGTCCAACATTGGAATAGCAGAATTTCTTCTGTCATTTTCTATTCTGAAATGTTTAATAAGGTGTTTATTATCTAATATTATTTTGGTTATAGAATCAGATTCTCCCATTAATATATAAAATCCATTAGTACCATACCATTCGATATCATCCATATCAGCACTATCTAAATCTCCATTAACATAAACTTTTACTGGAGTTGATTTTTTCGATTCCTTAATAAATCTAGCAATTTCATAAGGATCTGTTAAATTGTATGACATTGTATCACCCTTTCGATTGTTTTTGTAATCATCTCTATTATAATAAACATTGAACACAATTAAAAGAGGAACAAGCAAAAAAGTACAAAAAATTTGAATGAACAGTGCTAATGTTGTAATATAAATATATATTCTCAAATTTATTTTACATATTATGAGAGAATTAAGTTATATAAAAGAAGATAACGGATTAAGGATCTGATGTATAATTGTGCTAGGCAAGGAATTAAAGAATGTTATTAACATATATAATAGGAGGAATTATAGTTATGAATAAAAGAGTAGAAAAGATACATATTTCTGGGATAAGAAGATTTGCAGACAAGGTTAAAAACGTAGATGGAGCAATTTCATTAACGCTTGGTCAGCCAGATTTTTGTGTGCCAAAACATATATCAGAAGCAATGATTAACGCTATTAAAAACGGTAAAACAACTTATACATCAAATGCAGGTGTAGATGAGCTTAGAGAAGAAATATGTCGATATCTAAAGAAATTTAATATTTACTATGATAAAGAAGAAGTATGTGTGACTATTGGCGGTAGTGAAGGATTATATTCAGTTTTATTTGCGTTAATGAATGAAGGTGATAAAATTCTAATACCAGGACCGGCCTACCCAGCTTATGAAAATATTTCAATAATGATAGGAGCAGAAGTCGTAAATTATGCTCTAAATGAAGATTTTACATTGAATATAGATGAAATAAAAGAAAAATTAGAAAAGGAAAATATAAAATATTTGATGTTATCTTTTCCTTCAAATCCTACAGGTGCAATTTTATCTAGAACTCAAAGAGATGAACTTGTTAAATTAATAAAAGAAAAAGATATTATAGTAATAACAGATGAAATGTATTCAGCTATAATTTTTGATGAATATTTTTCAGTAGCACAAGCAAATGAAATAAAAGATAAAATTATATATGTAAGCGGATTTTCAAAAATATTTTCTATGACAGGCCTTAGAGTTGGATATGTGGCATGCAGTGCAAAGTATATGAAGGAAATAATAAAAGTGCATCAATATGCAGTATCTTGTGCTCCATCAATAGGTCAATATGGTGCCCTTGAAGGATTAAAAAATTCACTTGATGACGTAGAGGTTATGAAAAAATCTTTTAAAAAAAGAAAAGACTATTGCATGAATAGATTAAAAAAGCTTGGGCTAGAAGTTTCAGAACCAAAGGGAGCATTTTATATTTTTCCGTCGATTAAAAAATTTAATATGCCTTCGGATGAATTTTGTGAAAGATTATTAAATGAAGGAAAACTTGCTTGTGTTCCAGGCACAGCATTTGGAGCTTTAGGAGAAGGATATATGAGAATATCATATTGTTATTGCGATGAATTATTAAAGGAAGCGTTTGATAGACTTGAACATTTTTTAAAATTAAATTTCCCAGATTGTTAACTAATATATTAAATAATAGGAGGACTTAAAATGAGTGAATTTAAAAATGTTACAGCAGTAAAAAAGGCAAATGTATATTTTGATGGAAATGTTACTAGTAGAACAGTTGTTTTTGAAGATGGAGAAAGAAAAACTCTGGGAATAATGTTACCAGGAAATTATGAATTTGGTACAGGAGATGAAGAAGTAATGGAAATTTTAGCAGGATCAATGGATGTTAAATTACCAGGTGCAGATAAATTTATTACATATAGAGAAGGAGAAAAGTTTACAGTTCCTGCAAATTCTAAGTTCAGTTTAATAGTGAAGGAAGTAGCAGATTATTGTTGTTCTTATATTAAATAATAATAAATCATGATTATAGAACCAAAAAGTAGAGTATAAGCAATAATAAAAAATGCTTATACTCTACTTTTGGGGCTATCATATTATCAATAACTATTATTCAAGTCCTATGACATCATTCATGTCATATAATCCTGCTTTAGTTACAGAAGCCATATACTCACATGCTTTTAAAGCACCAATTGCAAAAACTTCTCTTGATATTGCTTTATGAGTTAATTCTATTATTTCACCAGTTCCAGCGAAAATAACTTCGTGGTCTCCTACAATAGAACCACCTCTAATTGCGTGTATACCAATTTCATTTTCTTCTCTTTTCGAAGAACCTTCTCTTCCATATACATATTTAGTGGTATCCTTTATAGAATTTTTTATAGTATCAGCAAGTAATATTGCAGTACCACTAGGTGCATCTACTTTTTGATTGTGATGCTTTTCTATTATTTCTATATCGTAGTTTCCATAAAGCAAAGGAGCTACTTTTTTTAAAAGAGAATTTATTAGATTAATTCCAAGAGACATATTAGCTGATCTAAATAATTTAAGAGATTTACTCTTTTCATCTATTAATGCTAAATCCTCCTGTGAAAATCCAGTTGAACATATTACTAATGCTTTATTGTTCTTTTCTGTTAATTCTAATAGACTGGGAAGAGCTTCAGCTCTTGAAAAATCTAATAAAACATTATAGTTTATATTTAAATCTTGTACATTTTCAAATATAGGATATAAAGTATTACTTGGAAATTTATCAATTCCAGCAACTATTTCTATACCTTTAAAGTTAAGAGCACATTCTGTAATCATTTTACCCATTTTACCTGAGCAACCATTTAATACTATTTTAATCATTTTTTTATCACCCTACATCAATTTATTATCTATTAAAGCAGCTTTTAGTATTTCCTCATTGTTACTTTCCATTTCGCAAAGAGGGAGTCTTAAAGGACCAACTTCAAGGCCCATAAGATTCATAGCTGTTTTAACTGGTATTGGACTTGTTTCTATAAATAAAGAATTAGCTAAAGCTAAAGTATCTAATTGAATATCTAAAGCTTCTTTATAATTATGATTTAAACATTTCTGCGCTATTTCATGAATTTCTTTAGGAATTATATTAGCTAAAACAGATATAACGCCCTTTCCACCAAGTGACATTATAGAGACTATTTGATCATCATTGCCAGAATAAATATCTATAGAATCTCTGCATAATGCTTTCATTTGAAGTACTTGACTGATATTTCCACTAGCTTCTTTTATAGCAACAATATTGCTTAATTCTGCAAGCTTAACTAAAGTTTTAGGAGAAATATTAAGTCCAGTCCTACTTGGAACATTATAAAGAATTATAGGTGTTTTAACTTCATCATTTATAGCTTTAAAATGTTTTATCAAACCATTTTGAGTGGTTTTGTTATAATATGGAGTAATAACAAGGAGTCCATCAACATGAACACTTTCTGCATATTTACTCATGGAAATAGCAGAAGAAGTATTGTTTGAACCAGTACCTGCAATTACAGGTATTCTCTTGTTAATTACATCAACTGTAAATTTAATTGTAGCTTTATTTTCTTTTTCAGTCATTGTAGTAGATTCACCTGTAGTACCACAAATAACAATAGCATCAGTACCTTCTTTAATATGCCATTCAAGTAGATTTCTAAGTTTTTCAAAATTAACTCCACTTTCATTAAAAGGGGTAACTATAGCTACAGCTGAACCTTGAAATATTGACATTTAAATTCCTCCAACTTAAATTATTTCAAACTATTTTGTTGAATGTGCCTTACTATCTTTTATCATTATTTCTGCAATTTGAATAGCGTTAAGAGCTGCTCCTTTTCTTATGTTATCACCAACAACCCATAAGTTTAAGCCATTATCTACACTGAAATCTCTTCTGATTCTCCCAACATAAACATCATCCTTTCCTGTAACTTCAAGTGCTGTTGGATATTTTAATTCTTTAATATCATCATATACAGTTACACCTTCAGTGTTCCCTAATAATTCAAATATATCTTTTATATCAAATTCAGAATTAAGTTCTACATTTATACTTTCACTATGACTGTTAAGCACGGCAACTCTTGCAGTCGTTGCTGTTACTCTTAAATTTGGTTCATGAAGTATTTTTCTTGTTTCTTTAATCATTTTTTCTTCTTCTTTAGTGTAACCATCTTCTAGAAAGACATCTATATGAGGTAATACATTACCAGCTATAGGATAAGGGAATTTCTTAGGTGCTATACCTTTAACCCCATCTTCTAAATCTTTAATACCTTGTACACCTGCTCCAGATACTGCTTGGTAGGTAGAATAAACAATTCTCTTTATACCATATTTATCATTTAAAGCTTTCATTATAGACATTGCTTGAATTGTTGAACAATTTGGATTTGCAATTATTCCTTTATGAAGTTTAATGTCTTCTGGATTAACTTCAGGTACTACAAGTGGCACATCGGGATCCATTCTCCAAGTGCTACTATTATCAATTACTACAGCCCCATACTGAGCAAAAACTGGTGCGAATTCTTTACTGGCATCTCCACCAGCTGAGAATAGTGCATAATCTATTTTTTTATCCTTTATGTTTTTTTCGCAAGTTTCTTCAACTAAATAATTCTCTCCCTTAAACGGTAAAGTTTTACCTTCTGATCTTTTGGATGCGAAAAGATATAAATTTTTTACAGGAAAATTTCTTTCTTCTAAGATTTCTAAAAATTTTCTTCCTACATTTCCAGTAGCCCCAACTATTGCAATATTATACACAATAATACCTCCTAAATTTAAATATTAATAATTTAATATATACAAATACTATAGTTAAATATTGAATAAATATCAAGTCATATAAAGGAAATAAGTTGAAAACAACCATTCACTATTTAAATATATTCCATTAATTAGGTGGATATCAAAAAAGTTTATACATAGTCATGCATAAAGATTAAAATAATAAAAAAATTAATTTCTATGAGGATAGTAATAAGATAGCAGGAAATAATAGTAATAATAAAGTAAGACTTTCTAGGTGAAATTTTATACTTCAGCTAAATTTAGTTGAAGTATAAAGTGGATGTTTAGCTGTGTTGTAATTTACAGAGATAGTTGCTAAGACCTTATACACATAATATAAATTAAGATTGGTAGGTAGTAAAATATGAGTAATAAATGTCTAAAGAAAATAATAAAATCTAAACTTAAAGCTAATAAGGAGCTTACAGAAGACGAAAAAATGAGAGAAAAAATTAAATACGAAATTGCAGAAGAATTGGGACTTACAGATAAGGTCAGTGAAGAAGGCTGGGGTGGATTATCTGCGCAGGAGACTGGTCGAATAGGAGGACTTATGGCTAAGCGTAAAAGAAACAATTATAATTAAACCCTTAAAATCTACTAATTGACTAAGTAAATAATTAGGATATAATATATTAGATGAATTAGTACACTAAATTAAGGGCGTGATAGAGTATATGGCATATGGAGAATTTGCAAATATATATGATGAATTAATATACGAAGATATTAATTATGATAAAGTTAAAGAAAAGATTATAGAGTTATGCACTGAAAATAATATAAGCTTTGAAAATTATTTAGATTTAGCATGTGGAACAGGGAATGTTACAATTGAAGTAGCAAAATACTTTAAAAATATATATGCAGTGGATTTATCAGATGAAATGTTAAATATTGCTTTTGATAAATTTAAGAAGAATAAAATTAAAGCAAAGGTAATATGTCAGGATATGTGTGAATTAAGTTTAAATAATAAATTTAACCTTATAACTTCTGTACTTGATTCAACTAATTACATAATAGAAGGTAAGGATTTATTTAAGTATTTTTCAAAAGTATATGAACATTTGCAAGAAAACGGATTATTTATTTTTGATATAAATTCATATTATAAGCTTTCTATAATCCTTGGAAATAATATTTATACACATAGTTCAGATGAGATTTTTTATACATGGGAAAATTCTTTTGAAGAAGAAGTATTAAATATGTTTTTAACTTTTTTTGTCAAACAGGATAATGGTCTATTTGAAAAATTTGAAGAAGAACATTTCGAAAAAGCATATAAAGAAGAATACATAGAAGCAGTTTTAAAAAAATGTGGATTTAAATTTCTTAATAAATTTGCAGGGTATTCTAATGAAAAAGTAGAAGAAAATAGTGAGAGAATACTATATGTAGTAAGTAAATAATCTTGAAAAAATTCATTTTAATTTTGATTATCAAGTATAAATTAAAATATAAATAGGAGATGGAATAAGATGAAAGATAAAATAATTAGAGCAGTAGCTAAAGATGGAATGGTTAGGATAATTGCAGGAATTACTACTAATTTAGTAAATGAAGCTACTAAGATGCATGTATGTACACCAGTAGCATCAGCAGGTTTTGGAAGAATGTTAACTATTGGCGCACTAATAGGAACAACTTTGAAAAGCGAAAAAGAAACGATGACATTGAAGATAGATGGTAACGGAGAAGCAAAGGGAATAACAGTAACAGCTCATAGTGATGCATCTGTTAAGGGCTTTATAGGTAATCCATATATCGATAGGCCTCTTAATGAAAAAGGAAAATTAGATGTAGGTGGAGCTATCGGAAAAGATGGAATTTTATATGTAATAAAAGATTTAGGGCTAAAAGAACCATATATTGGACAAGTTCCGATACAAACAGGAGAAATAGCAGAGGATTTTGCATATTATTTTACAGTATCAGAACAAACACCATCAGCAGTATCACTTGGGGTATTAGTTGATAAGGATTTATCTATAAAAGCCTCTGGAGGTTTTATAGTTCAAATGATGCCAGGATCCGATGAACTTCTCGCAGATGTTATAACATATAGATTGGAAGAAATTCCACCAATAACTACGTTGATAAGTGGAGGAAAAACAATAGAAGAAATTTTAGAGTATATCTTTGAAGGAATGGACTTAAAGATATTAGATTCTCTCAGTCCAGAGTATAAATGTGATTGTTCTAGAGAAAGGGTTGAAAAAGCATTAATATCTATTGGAGCTGAAACCCTTAAAGAAATATATGACGATGAAAAAACAGAAGAAGTAGTATGTAATTTTTGTAATAAAAAATATGAATTTACAAATAAAGAAATAGGTGAATTATTAAACAATAAAAATGTATAAGAAATAAGAACAGAGATGAAAAAGAAAATATGATAAATAAAACTAAAGGATAGTCTGATGAAATTGAAACATCAGACTATCCTTTAGTTTCCTTCAGGTGTATAAAACAGTTGATATAGATTAGATAATAATTAGAATTTCAGATAGAATTTTTGAATAAAGTAATAGTAAATCATACAATTATTTTAACAAAATATAAACACATACTTATAAAATACAGTTATAATAAATTAATAGACATTTTCATGATAAATTTCTTAGTCAAATGGCTAAAGGTGTTGAAATCTCAAAAAATAAAAATTCTGGAATTAACAGGATACCCGATACACTCAGTATATACGAAGTTAAATATGATAAAAAAATTGTATTAAGTAAAGAGTATTTGGACGACTTGGAAAAAGTACAATTAGAATATTCAAATGAAAACAAAGCCAGTAAAAAAATACAGTTAGAACAAGATCATGTGAAGTTAGCAGAATTAATCAAAATGCATTTAGAATAATATTGACACAAGGACTTAATAAACAAATTAGAAAGATGAGTGGAGCATTAGGATATACGGTCGTGCGGCTTAATAGAATTAGAATTATGAATATAAGCATATCTGGTATAGAGGTTGGAAAGTGGAGAGAACTTTATGAAGAAGAGGTAAGAAATCTTAATGCGTAGGAGAGATAATAAAATGAATAAAGAATACATAAATGCAATAGAGGCTGCAAAGAAATATAATTTGTTTTTAAAAGTGGTAACATCAGTAAAGAGCTTTGACTCATACAATAGTTTCTTCAATATTTATGATGAAGCCGAGGAACCTTGCAGGAGAATTGTTGTTCTTACTAAAACTAGCGAACTAGAAGAAGTTTATGATGAAAATCCTACTGAAAAATTAGAAGAATGTAAAATTGTAGATGAAAATATATGGATAAAAGATTATTCTTTGCTTGTTATCCCTGATAAAATTGATCTATCAGATTTAATGGTCGATAAGAAATTGGTTGAAAAATTAAGATGAGAATAAAAAAGAGACTTACGATTTCAAATATTCTTATGCTGATAATACCCGTAATAATTATATTTATTATTGCAGGTATCATGAGAGTGCCATTTTCAAAAGCATATGAAAGTAAATTCGAAAGTGACAGGGAGAGCGATCCTAATGCTTATTTTATTCAACAAAGCCTTAGACCTGATATGGGTAGATTTGATAATAAAGATGATTTTGATAAATTACCGGCTGAATTACAGAAATTTCTTGAACCTAAAGGATATCACCTAATAATTACATATGATAGAAAAATAATTTCATCTAATATTACAAATGATGACAAAGAGGAAATCGATAAAATAGGAGATGATATTCTCTTTCAATCTAATTCATTAGTTCTTGAGATGAATTCAACTTCTTTAGTTAAAAATAGCTTTATAAAGGATAATAAAGTTGTCAACGTTATTGCAATTAATTCATCTTATAAACCTGTAAGATTTGATATGAAAAATGAAATGGCAAGATTTATGGTGACTTATATAGGTATAGTCTTTATTATTTCATTGATTGTTGTTACTTTAACTAATTGGGTACTGTCTACTAAAATTTATAAAAAATTAATAGTACCACTTGAACTCCTAAGTTATGGATCAGAACAAATTAAAAATGGAAATCTTGATTTTGAGATGAATTATGTAAGTGATGATGAGTTTAGGCAAGTTTGCGGTGATTTTGATGAAATGAGAGTAAGGTTAAAAGATTCTGTTGATTCACAATTGAAATATGAGGAAAACAGAAAGCAATTAGTCGTAGGAATATCTCATGATTTACGAACTCCATTAACTGCAATTAAAGGATATGTAGAAGGATTACGAGATGGCGTCGCAAATACTCCTGAAAAACAAAAAAAATATCTGAACACAATTTATACTAAGGCATGTGATATGGATGTACTTGTAGATAGCTTGTTTTTATTTTCAAAATTGGATACAGGCAGTTTTCCATTTAAATTTGATGTAGTAAACATCAAAGAATATATGAAAAATTTTTACAACTATGCAAAAGATGAATTTTATGGAAAAGATATCGAGGTTTTTTTTGATAATAGATGTGACGAATTATCTAGAGTAAAAATAGATTGTCAAGAAATGAATAGAGCTCTATTAAATATAGTAGAAAATAGTGTGAAATATAAGGATGAGTGTAAGTGTGAAATCAAAATAAACGTATATGAAGAAGAAAAAAATATGCTTTTAGAAATTAGTGATAATGGAAAAGGTGTTGAAGAACAAGAACTTTCTAATTTGTTTGTAAGTTTTTATAGAGGGGATGTTTCAAGAACAAATCCTAATGAAGGAAGTGGACTTGGATTAGCCATAGCAAAGCATATTGTGGAAGCGCATGGTGGGCAAATTACAGCTTATAATATGGAGGGTCTTACAATTAAGATAACTCTTCCAAAGGTTATTGATAAAGAATACGTATAGTGAACAGAAAAAGATTTTTTAGGATGTATTAATTAAGATAGCTGTATATAAATAATTTTAAGGGACTATTGGAATTTAAAATAGTATTAATATATTCAGCAAAAAAATTGAAATTATATATAAATAATAAAAAAATAAATATTATGTTAGATTAAAAAAAAGTGGAGGAAATTAAGTGAAAAGTATATTGATAATAGAAGACGATGAAAGTATAGCAGAATTAGAAAGAGATTATCTTGAAATAACTGGTTTTCAAACTGAAATTGCTAAAACAGGACCAAAGGGATTAGAACTTGCATTAAATAAAAATTTTGATTTAATATTATTAGATGTCATGCTACCAGGCAAAGATGGCTTTAAAGTATGCACAGAAATAAGAGCTGTTAAGGAAATACCAATTTTGATGGTCACAGCTAAAAAAGAAGATATATATAAAATACAAGGACTTGGAATTGGAGCAGACGATTATATTGTAAAGCCATTTAGTCCTAGCGAGCTTGTAGCGAGAGTAAGTGCACATATATCACGATATGAACGTCTTACGAGAACAGGAAAAGATAAGGATATTGAGCGAAGTTCAATAATTATTGGAAGAATTAAAATTTTACTCAAAGCAAGAAGAGTTTATGTTGGAGAAGAAGAAATTAAATTTGCAAACAAAGAATTTGAATTATTAATATTCTTAGCATCAAACCCTAATATTGTTTTTTCAAAGGACAAGCTACTAGATAGGATTTGGGGAGAAGAATCAGTGGGAGATAGTTCAACTGTCACGGTACATATTAATAGAATAAGAGAAAAAATTGAATTAGATAGCAGTAATCCTAAATGTATAGAAACTGTATGGGGAGCAGGATATAGGTTTAATATATAATAACCAAAATGAAAACTGAACTTATGAGTATAAACAGCCGGAATAAATACATGCCACTTATTTCTATATTTGATATAATTTAAAACTTTAATATCTATTATATTTGCACGAAGTATGGATTTTATAAAGAAAAAATATAAAATAGCAGATAAAAATTTAACATAAATTTAACACTTGTTTATATTTTGTTTATATTTGTTTTATAGCAGGGTTATAATTACCTAATATAATCAATATAACAATTAGATTTGAATAATAAGTATTACATTCTAGAAAAAGGAACTTATTTTTCTGAAATAAATTTGAGGAGGATATGAAATTGAAAAAAGCATTTATAAGTCTTTTAATTATGACTTTAGTGGTAACAAATATATCATTGGTAAACATATCTAGTGTACAAGCAGCTACTGTAGAAACAACTAGTGTACAAGCAGCTACTGTAGAAACAACTAGTGTACAAGCAGATAGTGATAAAAATACAATTAAAGTATCGCTAGATAATATAAAAGAAATTATGACTGAAAATAATCTAGATATGAAATCTTATGACAATACGCTACAAATAGCAAAAAAAACTTACACAGTAAAAAATGATGCACTAGATTCTGAAATCAAAGATCTAACTACTGACATAGATGTAGGTGGCAAGTATGCAGAAGCTATAACTAAGGCACAGGATGCAGTCAATGCAGCAAGCGGTGATACAGATGCTGCGGCATTAACACAGGCTAAAGCAGATTTAAAGACTGCTAAAGCAGATTTAGAATCTGCTAAGACAACTTTAGATACCGATAAATACACACGAACAACTCTTAAATCTACATTAAAAAAGGCTAATATTGCTTATGAACAAAGCATAGAGAGTGCAGTTAAACAGGCACAAACTGATTACATAAACTATTTGTCTCTTTTGTCCAAAGAAGAACTAGCAAAAAGTACATTAACGTCTCAAGAAAAAGAAGTACAAGTATCCAAAATTAAATATGAAAGTGGCTTTATCTCTAAGAATGAAAACACTACTGTGTTACAAAAAAATACAGATGATACTAATGACTTTAATAAAGCGAAGGACGATGAAGAAATAGCGAAAACAAAGTTATATACTACTCTAGGAATCTCATCTGGAAAAAATATCACATTTGATACGGATATAAATGAAGACTTCGAAGTTGTTTCAAAAATCAACTATAATGATGATTTAGAAAAAATGCTTGGCAATAACATAACTATACAAATTAAAAATATTGATACGGATCAATTAAATGACAAAATAGATAATGATGATTATGATGACGACGATGATGAAGACGAAGAAAATGATATTAATGATTATACTAAAGACAATGATGAAATTGCCGTAAAACAAGCAATGACTACTGCAGAGACAGAGTTTAAAACACAATATAATACCCTTATGAATTCATATAATTCCATGATGAGTAGCAATGATAGCTTAAATCAGGGAAAAAATACTTATAGCACTAAGCAAATAAGCTATGACTATGGATTTGCATCTCAAAAAGAAGTGGATGATGAAAAACTTAACTCATTAGATACTACAAGTTCCACTTTTCAATCAGATAAAAATACATTCTATGCAAATTACTTACGTTATATTCAAATGAAAGAAGGGTACTAAATTGAAATTATCGTTTAATAAAGAATCTATAAAGAAAATATTCAAAAATAAAAAAGTTATAAGTGTAATATGCATATTACTTATTATAGCTTTGGGATTTACAATTTACAAAGTGAAATTTGCTAAAAAAGCGACAGTACAAAGTAATGCTAAGTATACTACCCTTGCGAAAACAAATATTTCAACCACTATTAGTTCTTCAGGAGCTATAAAAAGTGGAAACTCTACAAATGTATATTCAAACTTTGACTATAAGGTTGCAAGTATTAATGTCGAGGTTGGAGATGTAGTAAAAAAGGGAGATGTATTAGCAATAATAGATACCACAGATTTGGAAGATGAAATTGCTAAGTTGAATCTAAGTGTTACTGCAAGTGAAGAAAAATCTAAGATATCATTAGCGACTGCAAAGCTAAAGTGTGATAATCTACAATATTTATATGATAATAATTTAAATACAGAGATAATAAATGCAGAAAAAGCTGTGGATACAGCAAAACTCGATCTAGAAGATAAAACTAAAACTTATGAATATGATAAAGTAATGCTTACAAATGGAGAAATGTCAAAAGATGTAGTGAGCAAAGCAGAAATAGATGTTAAAAATGCACAGGGTGTTTATGACAAAGCAACTGTTGCATTAGAATCTGCAAAGGTTACTGTTGACCAAAGTTTAGCTGAGGCAAAAAATGATTATGAAACTGCAGAGGCAGCTGTCGCAGATACAAGCTCTAGACTTGAATTAGAAAATGATCAAACAAAATTAAAAAATCGTGAAGTAGTAGCTCCAGTTGCTGGGACAGTAACTAATGTAAATGCAGTAGTAGGTGTAGAAAGTAATGGAGCATTATTTGTAATTCAAGATTTAAGTAATTTAATAGTAAATTCAACTGTTGATGAAACGGATATTGCAAATGTAAAAGTTGGACAAAGAGTAGAAATAACAACAGATGCATCAGGGGCTGATATTATTGCAGGAGAAGTTTTAAGTGTTGAACCAGTTTCTAGTACTGCAAGTGCAAGTACTAGTAGCACTACAAGTGGCACTAGTAGTAGCAAAAGTAGTAGTACTACAAGTAGTACTAGCAATACAACAAGTAGTGACGTAACATTTACTGTTAAAGTGCAACTAACAAGTCAAAATGACAAGGTAAAAGTTGGTATGAATTCCGTAGTAAATATTATTACAAATGAAAAGAATGACATATACTCAGTACCATATGCAGCAGTAGTTAATAATAAGGGTCAAAGTGAAGTTTATGCTGCAGTACAACAAGACAAAGGGTATGTTGTTAAGGAAATTCCTGTGACTAAAGGTATAGAATCAGCTACTAATGCTGAAGTTGAAGGCGTAGACCTTTCAGATGGAATGATTATACTTAGTGAACCAGCAAGTTATTCAATAGGAAGTAATGTAACCATAGGTAGTAATGCAACAGCAAGTAGGAAACAAAATAAGTAGGGTGGTGAGTAGATTGAGTAAAAGTATAATCGACATGAAAAATATTATTAAGAGTTTTTATATAGGAACTCCAAATCAATTAAATGTTTTAAAAGGGATCGATATAACTGTAAAAGAAGGAGAATTTGTATCTATTATTGGTACATCAGGATCTGGTAAAAGTACTTTAATGAATATTATAGGTGCACTTGATAGAGCAACATCTGGGGAATATATATTAGATGACACCAATATTAATGATATATCAGACGATGGACTATCAGAAGTAAGAAATAAGCAAATAGGATTTGTATTTCAAACATATAATTTAATACCAAGAAGTTCAGCGTTAACTAATGTTGAATTACCTATGCTTTATTATGGTATGAATAAAAAAGACAGAAGAGAACGTGCAGAAGAACTTTTGGATCTTGTTGGAATGAAAGATAGGATGTCTCATCAACCTAGTGAATTATCAGGAGGACAAAAGCAAAGAGTTGCAATAGCTCGTGCTCTTGCAAATAATCCTAGTATAATACTTGCAGATGAACCAACAGGAGCTCTTGACTCTGCAACTGGAAGATTGGTTATGGATTTATTTCATAAAATTCATGAAGAAGAAGGAAAAACTATAATACTTATAACCCATAATAATGAACTTGCAGAAGAAACTCAACGAATTATAACTTTAAGAGATGGAGATGTAACATCAGTCACAGATAATGAAAAGTACTATAGGAGATTCAAAGAAGAGGAAAAAATATGTTTATAAAAGAAAATATAATGCTTGCTATAGCAGGCCTTAAATCTAATAAAATGCGTTCATTACTTACGATGCTTGGAATAATAATAGGTATAGCATCTGTAATTGGAGTTGTTTCAGTAGGAAATGCAATGACAGCTTCTGTAACAAGCTCAATGTCTTCAATGGGTGCTACAAATATTACAGTTAGCGTTGCAGAAAAAAGTACAGAAAATAAAGCAGTAGCATTAGCTAAAAAGATCGCAAGTGATAAAAATTCAGCGGCTTCTGTAGAAAGTAGCAGTAAGGAAACTGCTCCTAGTGGTGCTCCTGGTGGTAAGGCTAATAGTGGTGGCGGTGGAATACGAATTCCAGGTCTGGGAGGCGGAGGTCGGGCACCAAGTGGTGGAGGCAGATCATCAGGCAGCTCAACTAGCACCACAAGTGATACGGATCTTATGACTATGACACAGATAAACACGTTGCAAGAAAATTTTAACGATGAGATAAGTTCTATAAGCATATCTGAAAGTGGTAGCTCAGGTAAAGTTAAAAATGAAACAACATATGCTAATATAAGTACAGTAGGTACAAATGTTGGATATCAAGATGTTAAAAGTATTACAATGAAAGAAGGGAGATATATTGCCCAAAATGATGTGGATGGAGTTAAAAATGTTGCAGTAGTTTCAGACAAATTAGTAACAAAAATATTTGGTGATAGTGTTGATCCTTTAAATAAAGAGATAAAAGTTTATACATCAAATGCTATTTACACATATACTGTAGTTGGAGTATATACGTATAAATCACAGGGTGGAAATAAAACAACATCAGATGAAAATCTATCTACAGATATATATATTCCAATAACTGTAGAAAAAAAATCAGCAACTAATAAAAATTATCAAACATTTACAATAAAAGCTAAGGATAACGTAGATGTTTCAACATTTACAACTGAGTTATCAACTTATTTAGCTAATCTTTATGTAAAAAATATCAAGTTTGATGCTTCAGCAAGTAATATGGAAAGTATGCTTGAATCAATGACATCAATGATGAGTACAGTTTCAATAGCTATATCTGGAATTGCAGGAATATCACTTTTAGTTGGTGGTATTGGAGTAATGAATATAATGCTTGTATCTGTTACTGAAAGAACAAGAGAAATAGGAACAAGAAAAGCTTTAGGAGCTAAGGGTAGTCATATAAAGATGCAGTTTATAGTTGAATCAATTATAATATGCTCAATAGGTGGTCTTATAGGAATAGGACTTGGACTCGGACTGGGTGCAGTAGGTGCAAAAATCATGAACTTTAAAAATACAGTATCACCATTGGTAATTATAATAAGTTTCTCATTCTCTATGTTTATTGGTGTTTTCTTTGGATATTATCCAGCCAAGAAAGCAGCAGAGCTTGATCCTATTGAGGCACTTAGATATGAGTAGAAGTTAATATACTACAAATATATATAAAATAACACCTTCTTTTGTGGAAGTTTCCCCAAAAGAAGGTGTTATTTAATATATATGATGAGTAAGAAAAGGACCTTTTCAAGACTTTAAATAATAGAATAGAAAGTCAAATACACATTCTACATTAATTTATACAAAAGCTTCGTATATTCCAATAATAATTAAAAGAATCCCAGAAACTAAATTTGAATATCTACTAAACCATTTCGATATATGAATATCAAAATTAAAATATCCCAAATAAAGACTAGCTATAGTAATAATAAAATTAAAGAATACAGTAAGGTTAACACTAACACCTGTAATACTAGCTGCAAAATTAGTGCATAGATTATTTAGTGTAAGAGCAATGGCAAGATTTAAACATTCTCTTATAGCTATATGATTATATTTATTAGAATTTATATCATTAGGATTTTCTAAAATATCTTTATATTTTAACGAGCTTTCAAAATAATAAGAAGTATAGTATCCAGCACGTTTATTTTCCAATCGTATATATTCAACTATAGAGCAAACTCCAATAAAACTCAAAAGAATAGCACCAAATATGTTGCTTAGCTCAGGTGGAAATAGATATAAAAGTAGTTTAGCAATATACATAGAAATTAATGTGCCAATAGAAGTTATTATTGCAAGCAGGATTATACTAGATTTAGGTAAATGTACTTTTTTAATTCCATAAGATAAAGAAACTGATAAAGTGTCTAAGTTTGAAGATATAGATAATAAAAGTGGCGATAAAAAAATCATATGGAACTCCTAAAAATTACTTTAGTATAATATATTCCTTTAATGTAGAAAATGATTATCCATTTGATAAATTTATGAAAAATATGTGGTAATATTGTAAATTTATTTAAAAATAGCCTAAAATGTTTACATACAATTAGCTGTATGATAAAATAAAATTAATATTTAAAAAAATTAAAGAGGTGATGATAGTTGGGGTTAAGAAGAAAGTAGATAAAAAGATTATATTTATTATAAAAATTCGAGGTGTAGTTGAGCTACTGTATCTGAAATTCAAAAAGTATGGTAGAGGCTAGTTTTATAATAAATATATTTGGGGGGCTCATTAAATGTTAAATTATAAAAAATATAAAAGATTTGAAACAATAAAACTAAAGGATAGAACATGGCCAGATAATGAGATAACTAAGTCACCAATTTGGTGTAGTGTTGATTTAAGAGATGGAAACCAAGCTCTTATAAATCCAATGACAGTAGATGAAAAAGTAGAATTTTTTAATTTACTTGTTAAACTTGGATTCAAAGAAATTGAAGTAGGATTTCCGTCAGCATCACAAATTGAATATGACTTTTTAAGACGATTGGTAGAAGAACATCATATTCCAGATGATGTTAGGGTTCAAGTGTTAACTCAGGCTAGACCACACCTAATTAAAAGAACTTTTGAAGCCTTAAAGAATGTAAAACAAGCAATTGTGCATATATATAATTCAACGTCAGTACTTCAAAGAGATGTTGTATTTAATATGAGCAAAGAAGAAATTAAAGAAATTGCAGTTGAAGGAACTAAATTAGTTAAAGCGTATGCAAAAGAATTTAATGGAGAAATATTTTTAGAATATTCTCCAGAAAGCTTTACGGGAACAGAAGTTGAATATGCATTAGAGATTTGTGATGCTGTGGCTGACACGTGGGGAGCAAGTAAAGAGAATAAGATTATTATAAATCTTCCATCGACAGTGCAAATAGATACACCTAATGTATTTGCAGATCAAATTGAATGGATGTGTAGGAACTTTAAGGAGAGAGAAAGAGTAATTGTGAGTGTACATCCTCATAATGATAGAGGTACCGGAGTTGCTGATGGAGAGCTTGCTCTTTTTGCTGGTGCTGATAGAGTTGAAGGAACTTTATTTGGTAATGGAGAAAGAACTGGAAATGTTGATATATTGAATATTGCATATAATATGTTCTCTCATGGAGTTGATCCTAAGTTAAATATTGATAACATAAATGAAATAATTGAAGTATATGAAAGATGCGTTAAGATACCAGTACATGTAAGACATCCATATGCAGGAAACCTAGTATTTACAGCATTCTCAGGTTCACATCAAGATGCTATAAATAAAGGTATGAAAAAATATCAAGAAAGGCATGATAATATATGGCAAGTACCATACTTACCTATAGATCCAGCTGATTTAGGAAGAGAATACGAAGCTTTAGTTAGAATTAATTCTCAATCAGGCAAAGGTGGAGTTGCTTTTGTTATGGATCATTGTTATGGATTTAAAATTCCAAAGACTATGCAAAAGGAATTTGCAGCTGTGATTCAAAAAATCTCAGAAGAAAAAGGAGAAGTTTCGCCGGCGCAAGTTATGGAAGTTTTTGAAAATGAATATTTAGATTTGGAAATGCCATTTAAATTAATTAAATGTACAATTTCTGATATTTCAGATAGTGATGGTGAAGAAGATACTAAGGTAAATGTAGCAATAGTTCATAATGAACAATCAAAGGAAATTGAAGGTATAGGAAATGGTCCTATAGATGCATTTAAGAATGCATTAGCTGAAAGTAGTTTAATAAATATTAATATTAAAGATTATGCAGAACATGCTTTAAGTACAGGTTCTGAAGCAAAAGCAGCAGCCTATGTATATATGGAAAGAAATGATATAGAAAAGAAGACCTTTGGTGTTGGTGTTGACAGCAATATTACAAGAGCATCAATTAAATCGATGATTAGTGCAATTAATCGTCTATATTCTAAATAAAATATTTAAGATAGAAATAACTGGCTAAGTGCTTTCACTTCAGCTAGTTATTTTTTTATAATTAACAAGTATTTAGGATTTTACATGACTACATTAAAATGAAATGGTTTCCAAAATTAATTAATAATTTTATTTTATATTAGTTATAGTATAATGTACACTTAAGCAAGAATGCATTTTAATTACAGTACCATAAAAGGTAGTAATGATATTAAAAAAATGCATATTTTAAATTTGAGGAGATATAGGATGAAATTACTATTCGATGGCGAAGGTAAAGTGAATTACAACGAGATTAATAAAAGTACAAATGTTAAAGATGTGTTAGGTGCAATTGATATATTTTTAGAGAACAATTCTCTTCCTTGTAATAAATGTGAGGAGAGCTGCTGTAAAAAGGCTTGGTCAGTAGAAATGGATAATATCTGTGTAAATAAATTAAGTGATTGGAATGATGAAGTAGCTTTAGATTTTGTAGAGAAAAAGCTAGTTAAAAAGAAAAATTACTATAGAGATTTTAATCAATATGTATTAAATAAAAAAACATACTGTAATTTTATAACAGAAACAAATTTATGCACTATATATGAAGATAGACCAATAATATGTAGGCTTTATATCTGTATTGCAAAAAGTTATAGATATAATGTAATTAGAGAGCTTATAGGAATTACATATTTAAAAGCACTTGTGCTTGAAGAGAAAATGAGAAACAATAAATTTACAGAGAGAACTATTAACAAATATAAAAGAAATCCAGCGGTTTTCGCTAAAGATTATGATATATCTTTAGAAGCAATATTTAATTATGCTGAAGAAGAAGGATGGCTTGATATTGATGACAGAGAAGAATTGTACAAAAAAATAATCTAAAGATAGTAAGATGTTGATCCTACACGGATTTGATTTATTCAATTTGTGTAGGATCTTACTTTGTGATTCTATTTTAATGGAAATAATGATTTCATATCTTTACATTTTTCTTTAAGTAGATTTATCTCTTCTTTAGTAACTGGCTTGAAATTTCTCGTAGCCTCTACTGCCCATCTAAAATGTTCTATATCCCCTGGAGGCACTGCAGCAGTTATAGGTTGAGAAAGGGCATATCTATAAGCTAGCATTGCTAATTCTTTATCATCTATAGCTTCATACCAGCCTTTAGGATACTTATTTATGAAACCTTCTTCAAGGCTAGTTTTTGCCATAGATTTTAAGGCAAGTATTCCCATTCCTTTTTCTTTAGCTCTAGTTATTACTTTAGGTCCAAAATCTGAATTAATAATATTTACCCAGTTAACAGGAAATAATATTGAATCAAAATCAAACTTATCCATCAAAGCTATGGCTGCCTCTTCAGAATGTGCTGAAAAGCCTATATGTTTTATAAGTCCTTCTTGCTTTGCCTTAAGAAAAGTTTCGAAGGCACCATTAGTACCAAATATATTTTCTACATCTTCAGTTGTTGTCACTGCATGTAATTGATATAAATCAAAATAATCAGTTTTAAGCGTTTTCAAGGATGCTTCCAATAATGATCTAGCACCATCCTTGGTTCTGTTTTCAGTCTTACAAGCTAAGAATACATCTTTTCTTTTGCCTACAAGTGCAGGTCCAAGTTTATCCTGTGCATTTCCATAAGTAGGAGCTACATCAAAATAATTTACACCCGAATCAATAGCTTCAGATACGTAGTTATTAGCATCTTGTTGAGTTTCTGCTGAAACTATAATTCCGCCAAAACCAACAATAGATAATTCTTCTCCTGTTTTGCCTAAAACTCTTTTTTCCATAATATCGCTTCTTTCTTCATATATTATTTTCTATTTTATCAGTAGATATTAATTCTTATTACAAAGTTTATATTATCATAAATAAATAGTATTTTATACCTAGATTTTATCTTCGATTATATATAACATTTACTTATACTATGAAAGGTGATATTCTCAAAGATGTGAAATTTTATATAAATGATTTAGGAGGTATTTATGAACAAATTATCAAAAAATAATCTCATACTTATCAGCTTGACGCTATTTTCAATGTTTTTTGGAGCTGGTAATTTGATTTTCCCACCTTTTTTAGGTGCACAGGCAGGAACAAATACATGGATTGCAATGATAGGTTTTTGTATAAGCGCTATTGGCTTTCCTATACTTGGAGTTATTGCTGTAGCTAAATCTGGAGGACTAAAAAATCTGGCCGGCAGAGTTCATCCTATGTTTGCAGCTATATTTACATTTTTAATTTATTTATCCATAGGACCATGCTTAGCTATTCCACGTACTGCTAGTACATCTTTTGAAATGGCAGTTGTTCCTTTTATGTCTGGCAACAGTAATCTAAATTTAATGCAAATTATTTATTCAGTAATCTTTTTTTGTATCGCATTATCTTTAGCACTATATCCAGATAAATTAACAGATCGTTTAGGGAAAATACTTACACCATGTTTACTTATATTAATTTTTATCGTTTTTATAGGTTGTTTAATAACTCCGGTAGGAAAGTATGGTTTACCTTTAAATGAGTATGCATCTCATCCGTTAATTAAAGGCTTTATGGATGGTTATCTTACTATGGATACTATTGCAGCTTTAAATTTTGGAATTATTATATCACTTAATATTAAAGCAAAAGGAATCCAAGAAGAAGGCTCTATTGTTAAAGAAACCATTAAGGCAGGTTTGATTGCAGGTCTTGTTTTACTATTGGTTTATATTTCATTAGCCCATGTAGGAGCATTATCTGGAGGTACTTTTGGAAATAGTACAAACGGTGCTCAATCTTTAACAAGTATTGTTTATGCTTTATACGGTAAATATGGAATAATAATTTTAGCCGTTATTTTTGCAATTGCATGTTTAAATACTTGTGTAGGACTTATCAGTTGCTGTAGTGAATATTTTTCTACAATAATACCATCGATAAGTTATAAAAAATGGGCGTATTTTTTTGCTTTTGTCAGTATGATTATATCTAATGCTGGTTTAAATAAAATATTAGAAGTATCGGTTCCGGTATTAAATGCAATCTACCCAATAGCAATTGTTATTATTTTATTATCATTTATACATAACTTGATAAAAAATTATAGATTTGTTTATCCAATAACTATTTTAATGACTGGATTAGTAAGTATTACTTATGCACTTTTTGAAAGTAAAATATCTATACCAGTTCTTACATCATTAGCTTATAAGATACCTTTTTATAGTGTAGGTCTTGGTTGGATCATTCCAGCTATTATAGGAATATTTGTTGGAATGATAATATCTATTAGCGTAAATAAAAGAACCCTTTAAATTAAACAAATGCACCCATACAATTGTCACAGAATTTTTGCAGTGATATAATAACCATAATATTGTAATATAAAAAATAATCACATGGGGGCTATTATATGGAAAATAAAAATTCAAGAACTATAAAATTAATTCAGACTGCACTGCTTGCAGCATTATGTTTCGTATCATTTACTTTTCTTCAAATTAAAATTCCATTACCAGGAGGGGATGCAACGTCATTACATGTTGGAAATGCTTTTTGCGTATTGGCTGCTTTACTTCTTGGTGGATGGTATGGAGGACTCGCTGGGGCTATAGGAATGACAATATCAGATCTGTTAGATCCTGTATATATTTTAGGAGCACCAAAAACATTTATATTAAAATTATGTATTGGTTTAATAGTAGGACTAGTTGCACATAAATATGCCAAAATAGATCGTAGTAATGATAAGAAATATATATTTAAATGGAGCATTATTGCTTCTATTTGTGGATTAGCCTTTAATGTTGTTTTTGATCCTATTGCAGGATATTTTTATAAACAATACATTATTGGACAACCACAGCAAATGGCAGCTACATTAGCAAAAATAAGTTTAGTTACTACATTTATTAATGCAATAGTATCTGTAATATTAGTAAGTTTTATTTATAATGCCATAAGACCAATTTTAACAAAGTCAGGATTGTTACTGCCAGTAGAAAAAAATATATAAATTATGAGTGTAATAATACTAATACTAATATCTTGTTATTAGTATTAAACAGTTATAAAATTTAAATGGGATACATAAAATAATATCCCAAGAATATATAGGGGAGAGATTTAAATGAAAGTTATCATTTTATCAGGAACACCAAAACATGAGGGTCTGTGCAATTCTTGTGTAAATGCTGCGCTAATTGGTGTTGAAAAAGCCGGCGCTGATTGTGAGGTCATTAGGCTATGCGATTATAATATAGTACGTTGCGCAATGTGCGGTGATGGCTGGGGCACATGCCGTGAAGGACATACATGCATCTTCGGCGCTGATGGATTTGCAGAAATACAAAAAAAGATGATGGATGCAGATGCTTTAATATTGGATACGCCTGTTTATTGGGGAGATATGACAGAAATCATGAAGGCATTTTTTGATCGTTTCCGCCGTTGTGAGGCAATGAAAGGCGAACTAGGTGCAATCGCTGGCAAGCCTGTCATACTAATTGCATCTCCTGGTGGTAGCGGTAATGGAATGATCAGTTGTTTTGAACAGATGGAGAGGTTATGCCGTCATCTTCATGCAAATATATATGATTATATTGGTGTGAATAGATGGAATAGGGATTATAAACTTGTCGCAATCAGCGAGGCAGTTGCGACAATGCTTAGTACTACAAAATAAGTATTTTAATATACAAAAACTCCACTAAGTGCAGATTTAGTGGAATTTTTAATTATACCGCTTTTTAGACAAAAGTCACAATGTTCTCTATAAATTGGTTTTGAGCTGTCACTATTCTTGTTAATTGTAATATTGTCACGAGGGCATACCTTGACACACGTTCCACAACCATTGCAGTTATTTTCAACAGAAAAGTTCTTGACAGAATTAAAGTTTAGAAATATTTTAAATAGGCTTGAATAGATATTATCAACATTGAATCAACAAAGTTTAAAGAATTTATGTTTACAAGTAAATATGTTTTGCAACAAATATGCTTTGAAATATATATTTATAACACTTAGATTTGACTTGATGTATTATAATAGTATTATAAAATGATTTGGTATCGAATATTAATGAAAAATTAAATCAATCCGTTTAACATAAGTTACACGAGATATAAATAGGAGTGTGTTAGTAATGAAGAATTTTGAGTTTTATGCCCCCACTAAAGTGGTTTTTGGAAAGGATTCAGAAATCCAAGTTGGTGCTCTAGTGAAGGACCAGAACTGTAAAAGGGTACTTGTTCACTTTGGAGGAAGCAGTGCAAAGAAATCTGGTCTGCTAGACAGAGTATTTGAATCTCTAAAAAATGCAGGAATTGATTATGTAAGTTTAGGTGGTGTAATACCAAACCCTAGACTTTCTAAAGTATATGAAGGTATTGAGTTATGCAAAAAAGAAGGAGTAGATTTTATACTAGCTATAGGTGGAGGCAGTGTTATTGATTCTGCTAAGGCAATAGGATATGGTATGGCAAATGACTGTGATGTATGGGATATGTATAGCGGTAAAGTAAAACCAACTGGTTGTTTACCAGTTGGAGTAATCTTAACTATTGCCGCAGCAGGCAGTGAAATGAGCAATTCATCTGTAATCACAAATGAAGAAGGATTGCTAAAGAGAGGATGTAGTACTGAGTACGGACGTTGTAAATTTGCGATTATGAACCCAGAACTTACTTATACACTACCCAAATATCAAACTGCAAGTGGTTCTACAGATATCCTAATGCATACTATGGAACGTTATTTTACTAAAGTAAAAAGTATGGAACTTACAGATAGTATTAGTGAAGGATTAATGAGAACGGTAGTTAGTAATGTGAAAATACTAATGAAAAATCCTACCGATTATAATGCACGTGCTGAAATTATGTGGGCTGGAAGTCTTTCACATAATGATTTAACTGGATGTGGTTCTGTTGGAGATTGGTCATGCCATCAATTAGAACATGAACTTGGTGGTATGTTCGATGTAGCTCATGGTGCAGGACTAGCTGCAATATGGGGAAGCTGGGCTAGATATGTATATAAAACAAATATTACGCGTTTTGCACAATTTGCAGTAAATGTAATGGGAGTACCAAATAATTTCAGTGATCCTGAAAAAGTCGCTTTAGAGGGAATAGAAGAAATGGAGAACTTATACCTATTAATAGGTATGCCAACATCAATAAGTGAACTTGGTCTTAAATTAACAGATGAACAAATTGATGAATTAGCTTACAAGTGTAGCTTTAAGAATACTAGAAATATTGGATCATTCCAAGAACTCAATATGGATGATATGAAAAAAATATATATTAAGGCTATATAATATTTACAATGAAAATTCGAATAATATATAAAACTTCCTATATAGCTAATAGATCATAATAAAATTTGAAGAAAAAATAGAACTAGCATAAGGAATAAAGGGTGATAGGCTTAAGAATTTACTTAATATCTATTATCCTTTTTTTATTTGCTATTCATTTGACTGTAAAAACTTATTATTTTCTGGTGATTCATTATAAATAGATAAAAAAGTTTAACTTAAAAAAATGATATTCATAAATTAATAAAATGAAATAGAAGATAAAAAATATATGGTATAATACAAATATATGACTATATAAAAAATAAAATTTTATATAGTTCAAAGGAAAACTTTAAAAAATTATCAGAATTAGTTATCATGAGTGTTTAAGCACTTTAACACAGCCTATAATAAAAGCTCTAAAATTTTGGATGGAGATTTCATTGTATAAATATAAAAAATAAATAATATTAAAGTAAAAGTGAGGATAAAAATGGAAAACAATAAAAATATACAAGATAAAATAAATAACTTTTTAAAAGAAAATAAAATAAATGTGAAAGGTGGAGAAATAACAAGTGAGAGACAATTGTCATCAGTTTTAAATAACCTTGCAATAGGTGAACTTAAAAAGGGGAAAATAGAAAAGGCCTTATATTTTACAGAGAAATCGATAGAATTTTATGAAAAAAATTACTATTCATATTTTACAAAAGGTTTAATCTATAGACAATTAAATAAAACTAAGGAAGCAATTGAATCATTTGAAGTATACCGCAAAAATACTAGTGATCCACTAGCTCATATATACATAGGACTTTCATATGCAGAATTAAATGATGTAGGAAATGCATTAGATAATCTTAGAATAGGTGAAAAGAATATTTCAAAAGAGGAAAAAGAAAAACATATGTCTTTAATATGCACAGCTCATGAATGTATAGGAAATATATATTTAAAGAAAGAAGATATAGTAGAATTTACGGAAAGAGATAAGTATAGCATTAACTATAAAACTGCAGTAAGGTACTATAAAATGTCGCTAAGAATTAATAGAAAAAATTGTGATCTAATAAATAAATTAGCAGCTTGCTATTGTCATCTAGAAGATTTAAATAAAGCATTATATTGCTATGAACAAGCAGCTAAAATATCACAAGAAAATACTATGTATTTAGAGGCAATAAAAGAAATGAAACAAGAAGGCGCTAAGTCAGAACCAGCAGGATTTTAAATGAGTCAGATCACTAGATAATTATGTATTTAGGCATTAAATTTATTAGAAATAAATTTAATGCCTTTTTCTAGTCATATACACTAAAGTGGAAAAGATTTAAATGCTAAAACAAATATATTTATATATAATATATACCTATTAAGTGAATAAAGATTAAAAAACTAATATTATCAGTAACTGGATCGTATATTTCAACTAAGCATAATAATATTATTATGCTTTTAGTAGGTAGTTTTATAATTAATAAACAGTACAACGTTTATGCACTGGTGGTTGTTAATACTAAGGGATCCATATCCTAAGTAGATATAGAATAATTGCTAAAATTATCTGTACTTAGGTATGCAGTAGAGTCTTCACCCAAAGGTTTATTTAATCTATTATTGGCAAATACAATATATGACAATAATATAAATAACTTAGTGTATTCACCACTTATCTTATTAAATGAAAACAATGATTATAAACCAGGACTTGCAGAAAAATATGAGTTTTCAGATGATAATCTTACTTTAACATTTAATTTAGGAAGGGATGTTAAGTGGCAGGATGGAGAGGATTTCACAGCAGATGATGTTGCATTCACAGTTCCTAGCATGTTATGAGTATGATTAAGTGACTTTTGTTAGTTCCATTTCAGAATATGAAGTTCAAGTCCAATAAATAGAGTATTAAAGAATCACTTGACTTAGAGTACACTATAAGTGGTAGTATTTAATTATAATTAATAGTTAGGCACATGAACCTGTTATTTTTTGATTGTGCCTTATATGAAAGGCAAAGAAGAATATGAGCAATCTATGGAAAACAGAAAATAAATTGTCATGTAAAAATAAATTAAAAATAAGTGGAGTCTTACTTGGAATTAGTGTTCTTTTATTTACTATGTCGCGGTATTTATATGGATTTGCAAACTTTTATTATAAATATATTTATGAATCATTAGTCAATACTGTTTCAAGAGGGCTTTCTTTAGTTCCTTTTTCAGTATATGAGATAATGCTATATGGATTTATAATATATATTATTACTAAAGTAATAATATATATCTATTTAGGGTTAACTAAAAAGCTTTCATTTAAGAAAATAATAATAATGTCTACAACTAATCTTCTTATTTATATATCAATATTTATATTTTTAAATATAATAGATCAAAGTGTAAATTCATTTAGGTCAGACTTCGTAACACTTACAGGCTTAAAAGTTGAAGATAACTCTGAAGAAAAGTTGATTGAACTTTGTGATTATTTTAAAGATAATCTTAATCAATTAGATGGAAAGATAGAAAAGGATCAGTATGGACTTCTAAAGGTAGATAATGATGTAAAGCAGGAAGGAATAGTAAATATGAAAAATTTGGGGAATATTTATCCGTGTTTACGAGGATTTTATCCAAAGCCTAAAGCATATGTTTTTTCAAAATTAATGTCGTACCAATTATTAGAGGGAGAAACAACTTTTACAATTGAAGCAAATTATAATAATGATATGCCAAAGTGGAATGTTCCAAGTACAATTTGTCATGAATTGAGTCATATAAGAGGGTTTAATAATGAAAATGAAGCAAATTATATAAGCTTTTTAGCATGCATTAATTCTGAAAGTTATGAGTATCAATATAGTGGATATCTAATGGCATATACTTATTGTATGAATGATTTATATAATTCTAATTTAGAAGGCTTTAAAAAAATAAAGGGTGAACTTTCTGATAATATAAAAGCGGAATTGAAAAATGATCGATTATATTGGAATAATTATAGGGGTAGAACTTCAAATCTATATAATAATGTGTATGATGTATTACTAAAAGTTGGTGGACAAGAAGATGGCATTAAAAGCTATAATGGTGTTGTAAAATTACTGATTTCAGGATATAAAGTTCAATTTAAATAAATCTAACGATCCAATTTAGTTTTTTTATTAAATAATCTTAAGAAAGTTAAAATAACGCCAATCATGCATACGGCAGCTGCAGTCATATACACGATTTTCATGCCATAAATAAATACATCATTTCTTCCAACTACATAATCTGTTACGTGATATCCAAGTTTATAACTCATCATGTTATACAAAATAGTATTAGATAAAGCTATTCCACATACCATACCTAAATTTCTTATAAGTGCATTTACGCTCCCAGCGATGCCTAACTTATCCTTTGGAACTGTAGACATTACCAAAGAGTTATTAGGTGATTGAAATAAACCATTCCCTATAGACATAATTGAAATAGAAAATATCATTCTTATTATTGAAGAATATTCAGTTAAAGATGACATTAATAATAAACCAACACTTGTAAATATTAATCCGACCAAAGTCAAAATCTCAGAGCCTATCTTATCTGATAAATGTCCACTGATAGGTGCTACTACAGATAGAATCAATGGAAAAATCATAAGTACTAGACCTGTGGTAGATGGTGAAAAGTTCATTACATCTTGAAGATAAAAGGGTTGAATGATAGTTGACGCAAATATGGCTATAAACGATATAAATCCACAAAAGATACTGAGTGAAAACAGTTTATTTTCAAAGATTTGTAGTTTTAATAAAGGATTATCAAGCTTCCTTTCAAGTGTGATAAATGCAATAAAGCAAATAAGTGATATTAAAAAGCCTAACAAAATTAATGGTTGAGTGAATCCAATCGCTTGCCCTTCACCTAGAGCTGCAAATAGAGGAATTATAGTAAATATAAACAGTAATGCTCCTAACCAATCCAATTGCCCTTTTGCTGTAGAATGACCTTTAGGGAGTATTTTAAAACTATAAAATAAGATTATAATACCTATTGGTACATTTATTAAAAAAATATATTCCCAGCTGGTAGCATCTAATATAAATCCTCCAAGTGGTGGTCCTACTAAAGCGCCTAAAGCCACGAAGGTTCCTGTTATTCCTAGAGCTTTTCCTCTTTCTTTTGCTGGAAACACTTCAGTTATAATTCCCTGACTGTTAGCCATAGAACCTGCAGCACCTATTGCTTGTATAACTCTAGCTAAAACTAAAATCGGAAATGAACTTGTTATTCCGCATAATAAAGAACCTATTGTAAATAAAGTAATTCCAACCTTGAAGATTTTTGTCTTGCCATGTATATCCCCTAATCTTCCAAAAATTAATATAGTTGCTGAAATTATTATCAAATAACTTGTTACTACCAATTGAATACTGGCTGATGTAACATTTAAAGATCTGGCCATTACAGGTAAAGCTACATTTACAATACTACTATCTAAAGTAGACATAAAGATCACCATTACAACTATAAATAAAATTAACCACCTGTTTTTATTATCAAGAGTAGTGTAGCTACTACTAATTTTACTATTATTTTCTAAATTCATTTCTATTTCTCCTTCTATCATTATAGTTTAAATTTTTTTAATAGTATTTAAAATCTTATTCAAAGAATCTAATGTAATAGTCTTCTCATCTTGATCTAAATCCTTTGTTATTAAATCGATTAATTTATGGATTTCCTGAAGAATATTTGGAACTACAAGTCTAGCCTTTTCTGATAGATATAACTTATTGGCTCTACAATCATCTTCATCTTTTTTCCTATATATGTATCCAAGATCTATAAGCTTTAATATAGTACGGGCTGACATTGACTTATCACAACCTAATTCTTCACTGATTAGGTTTTGGTTAATACCCTCATTTTTAATTAATATTAGTAAATAGGGGTAAGAACCGCTGCTTAATTTATATTTTTTTAGTATCTTATCTAAATAGACTTGAGTAGATCTAAAAATTTTATTATTAAGTTTTATTAGATTCATTATATCTTGTGGCAAGATTAACACTCCTTATAGTTAGTTAATTTTATTATTTTAATTGACAAGTCAACCTTATAATAATAAAATTACGTTGACTTGTCAACTATTCAAGAATAAGAGTATTTTAGTCCAGACGATATTAAAATAAAAAGTATTCTGAATGGAACTGGAACAAAATAGATTTCAATTAATTGACGATATGAAAGAGTCTTCTAAAAAAAATTTGCTAAAAAGTCATTAAACGATAATGAAGAAGCAAATCATAAAGTTGCTGCAAATTGTGATTTCTATGAAAATAAGCTATAATAAAGCCAAAATATTAAGACATAATGAATATTTAAATAAATAACAGATCAGTATTATTGTATATTTTGTACCAGTAAATTCTGTTAATAGGCGCCCAATATTCAGCTTACCTATGGTCTGTTATTGCCTAAGAGGAGAGAGATATGAAGAATTTAGAAGACTTAAAAAAAGAGTTATATAGAATTGATGGAAAAAGCTATAAACTGTATAGAGATTTAGAAGGAGAATATAATTTTGGAAATTATACACTTAGCATAGATTATGTTCAAGGGGATCCTTTTGCATCACCTTCAAGAATTAGAGTAATAGTGAATCAGAATGTGGCTAAGTTTCCAAAGAAATTATTTGATAATAAAAACAAAAACACTGCAGTATCAGACTACTTAACAAGAGAATTTTATTCTAATATAAATAGGTGCGATGGAAAATTTTTTGGATCTGGGAAAAGCGGATTAATAGCCATAAGCAAATGTCCACAAGAGATATTAAATAGAACTTCAATAATTATAGATGAAGATAAAATAGAAGCAAGATTTTATATTGGATTTCCAGCAAGAGGAAGAAGTATTTTATCAAGAGAGTTAGAGAAAATTTTATATAATATTATACCAAATATTGTTTTAAACTCTTTAATATATAAAAATATTGATAGCAAAAAATTAATAAGTAGAATAAATCTAGTAGAGGATCAAGAACATATAAGAATGGAATTACAAAATGGAGGATTAGTTGCATTTGTAGCTAATGGATCAATGTTACCTAGAGAAAGTGGAATATCTGCAAAAGCATTAAAAAATGGTGAAGTATTTGTTTCACCAAAGGAATTAGAAGTAGAATTTGAGACTCAAAGTAAAGGCATAATTAAAGGCATGGGTATTAAGAAAGGGGTAACGCTTATAGTAGGAGGCGGATATCATGGTAAATCTACATTATTAAAAGCTTTAGAGCTTGGAGTATATAATCATATTGAAGGTGATGGTAGAGAATTTGTTATAACGGAGAGATCAGCTTTAAAAATAAGGGCAGAAGATAGTAGAGTTGTAAATAAAACTGATATATCTTTATTTATAAGTAACTTACCTAATGAAAAAGACACTGTAGAATTCTATACAGAAAACGCAAGTGGAAGTACATCACAAGCAGCTAATATTATAGAGGGAATGGAAAGCAAATCTAAGGTGTTTTTAATAGATGAGGATACTTCAGCAGCCAATTTTATGGTTAGAGATGATTTAATGCAAAAATTAGTGTCTAAAGAAAAGGAACCAATCACACCATTTATTGAAATAGTTAGGCCTTTATATAAGCAAAAAGATATTTCAACAATAATGGTAGTAGGAAGCTGTGGAGATTTCTTTGATGTGGCAGATTCTGTAATACAAATGGATAATTATGAGGCTAAGGATGTTACAAAAGAGGCTAAAGCGTTAAGCAAAGGTAATATTATAAAAAGAATTAATGAGACAAATCTAAAAATAGATGTTGCATTTGATAGAGTAGTTAGAGCTGGAAGTATTGAATGTGGAGAAAAGGGCGTTAATATAAAAACAATAGGTTTAGATACAATTAATATAAATAAAGAGTATATAGATTTAAAATCTGTAGAACAACTGGTTGATAATGAACAAGTAAATGCTATAGGTTCAATTATGAAATGGGCTGAGGCTAATATTATGAATAAGGGGTTGAATTTTGAAAATATGGTGAATAATATAATTTGTGAAATAGAGAAAAAAGGGTTAATATCCATGGAGAGAATAAAAGGTGGAAATGGAAGTTTAGCAATGCCAAGGAAGCAAGAAATAATGGCAGCATATAATAGATATAGAAATTTAAAAATTTAAATTATATTCATAGATACTATTCGATATTATGTTAGAAAAATTCATTGATATATTAGCTAGGATTGAAATGAGAAATGAAGATAAAGATTTATATTATAATTAAACAGATGATTATACAAAGATAAATAAAATAATAAAGGATGAATAAATATGGATTTAAGGCAATTAGGTAATGAAGAGATTGAGAATATATATAATAATTATATGATAATAGATTTTCCACCTGAGGAATTAAAGCCTATTTATGTAATACAAAATCTTATTAAGAGAGAAATATATATATGTTATGGTCTCTATGAATATGAAGAATTATTTGGTTATGCATTTCTAGTTAATTCAAAATCATATCTATTGATTGATTATTATTCAGTATGTGCAAAATATAGAAATAAAGGTATTGGAAGTGAATTTTTAAGAAGGTTACATGAGCACTGCAAGAACTATAATGGAATTATAGTAGAAGTAGAAAATGTTAAATATGCTTTAAATGAAGCTGAAAAAGTAATTCGTAAAAGAAGAATAGATTTTTATAAGAAAAATGGAATGAGAATGACAAATATTTCATGTACATTATTCAATGTAAAGTACTCTATTATGTGTTTATGTAATATTGAGCTAGATGATTTAGTTATTTATGAAGAACTAAAGAACATTTATAGAGAAATGATACCAAATAAGTTTTTTTCAAAAAATGTTGAAGTTAAATATAAATAATTTAATAAGTTCGACAAAAAACAATTAAATAAGCTATAAGTGAATTATTATAATATCTACGCTAAATTTATGATATATTTAAGAGGCTACATTAATGTACTGCAATATCATAATCTAGAAATATTTATATCTCTGGATTTTGATGTCTGTAAATGATAATATATTAGAGGTGAAAAATGAATAAACTAATGTTACTGATCGCTATTTTATTTCTTTTCTTATATGGAGGTATAAATTATTATATCGGTTTAAGAATGTGGGAAAATTTAATCAATTATATTCATTTCTTTAATACCGATATATATTGGATACTATTTTCAATAATAGTATTAGCATATATTATAAGCATGCTGTTGCCGTCATATGTACCAGCAATAGTAGTAAATACATTGAATATTGTAGGATCATATTGGATGGGGATAATGTTTTATCTTATTTTAATATTACCTATAATAGATTTAATAAAAATTCTAAATAGAAAAATTGTATTTATTCCTAAAAATCTATCTGATACTGCTAATGTTTCAGCAATAGTAAACTCATTAGTAATTACCTTTATATTTGGGGTAATGGTATATGGTACTTGGAGTGCACGTAGTACTAAGGTAACAAAATATGATTTGAATATAAATAAAATTGCTGGTAATATACAGATCTTGAAGATTATTATGGTTTCAGACATTCATCTTGGTGCAATAGTAAATAATAATCGACTTACAGATATGGTAAATAAAATTAATGACTTAAGTCCTGATTTGGTACTAATATCCGGAGATATAATTGATGGTAAACTTGGACCTTTTATAAAAGAAAACATGAGTGATAACTTTAAAAGAATTAAAAGCAAGTATGGAGTATATGCTTGTCTTGGAAATCATGATGGCATGATAAATAAAGTAGAGGATGTAGTCAAAAATTTTGAGTGTGCGGGTATAAATGTGCTGAGAGATAAAGCCATTCTAATTGACAATAGTTTTTATGTTATAGGTATGGACGACCTATCAATAAAGCAAGATATTAAAGTTAAAAGAAAAGACTTGGCATATCTAACAAAAAATTTAGATAAGTCTAAGCCACTTTTATTAATGGAGCATCAGCCTAAAAATTTAGGCAATAGCGAACAACATGGGATTGATCTACAAATATCAGGTCACACACATAGAGGACAGTTATTTCCTGCAAGTATTATAACTAAGATGATATTTGAAGTAGATTATGGATATTTAAAAAAGAATAATTCTAACTTTATTGTGTCTTCAGGTTATGGAACATGGGGTCCACCAGTTAGACTAGGCAGTCGCTGTGAGATTGTCGAAATAAATCTTAAATTTAAAGAATAGATATGAGATTATTATTATAATTTCACCTTGTCTAAACTAATAGGAATTAAGATATTTACAACATAATACATTTAAGAGGGGAGAAAAAGTTTAATGGTTATTAGTAGAAATTTGACACGAGGTAATCCTGCGAAAGTAATACTGTTATTTACTATTCCTTTAGTAATAGGGAATATTTTTCAGCAGTTCTATAGTATAGCTGATACATTCATTGTTGGACGTACTATAGGTGTTAATGCATTAGCAGCTGTTGGTTGTACAGGCAGTATAATGTTCTTGATTTTGGGATTCGCGCAAGGTTTAACAGCTGGTCTTTCAATTATTACAGCACAAAAATTTGGTGCAGAGGATAAACAGGGAGTTAAAGAAAGTTATGTTGCAGGTATAGCAATTAGTATGATAATAACCATAGTTCTTACAACTATGAGCACAATATTAGCTAGACCTATACTAGTATTAATGAATACACCTCCAGAAATCATAAATGATGCGTATAATTTTGTGTTTATTATATTTCTTGGAATAATAGCATCCATGTTTTTTAACTTTTTTTCGAACATTATTCGTGCGTTAGGAGATAGCAGAACACCCTTAATATTTTTAGTAGTTGCCTGTATTCTAAATATAATTTTAGATTTTGGATTTATTTTAATATTTAAAATGGGAGTGGCAGGAGCAGCACTTGCAACTGTTATAGCACAAGGAGTTTCAGCTTTATTATGTATGTGGCACATAAAAAGAAACTTACGAGTACTTAGATTAAAAAAGAGTGATCTAAAAATGTCAAAAGAAGTTTTTTTAGAGCATATAAAGATTTCTCTGCCAATGGGGTTCCAAGCGTCTATAATAGCAATTGGAGCTATTATATTACAATTTTCACTTAATAATCTCGGTGCGACTTCAGTAGCTGCATATACGGCTGCTCAAAAAATTGATACTATTGCAACTCAACCGATGATGTCTTTTGGTATAACAATGGCTACTTACGCGGCGCAAAATTATGGCGCTGGAAAAATTAATAGAATAAAAGAAGGTGTAAAACAATGTGCTCTTATATCAGTTACATTTAGTATTGTAATTGGACTTATTAACATTTTTGCAGGACATTTTCTTACAGGAATCTTTGTTGGATATGATCAAAAAGAAGTTATTACATTATCGCAAACATATCTAACTTCTAATGGATTATGTTATTTCTTACTTTCATTACTTTTCATATATAGATATACGCTTCAAGGCTTAGGACAAAGCTTTATTCCAACAGTAGCAGGGATAATGGAATTAATTATGAGAACATTTGCAGCAATCATATTATCAAAACCATTAGGATTTTTAGGAGTATCTTTAGCAAATCCTTTAGCATGGCTTGGAGCATGTATTCCACTTATGTTTGCATATCATTCTGTTTTTAATAAAATAGATAATGAATATTCGAAAAAAACAGATTCTCCCCATGAAACTAATATAGATACGTCTTATCATGTAAATGAGTAAATAACAAGATTTCTTACAATTTACATATTAGGTTAAGTAAATTTCATAGTGTTGAAGTTGATTTTAACTGAAACTAATAATATCACATATATTTTTTAATATAATTTTAAATTATCTAATCCAAATTATATATACAAAATAAATTAAGCTATAGTTTTATTTTAAATAAAACTATAGCTTAATTTATTTTAAAGTGTTTATCTAATACATTATAATTGCCATAATTCTATCATATTAATTCAGAAAATATTAACGTCATAAAAATCATAAAATAAGGCGTAGTAAGGCACATTATAGATAAATTAAAGTTTAGAACTATAGAATGTAGATATATATCATGTTAATTCGCAAAATAAATGTTGATTATATTCTATTGTAATAATATAATTTGAATTATAACAATATAAATTAATTTAGAATGTTATAAAACTATTTATTTGTATTCAAAATAATTTTAAAAAAAGAAGGGTGAGGATGTCTTTATGTTAAAAAAAAGATTTAAAAATCTTACATCATGTTTAATGGCTGGAATGATAATGTCTACTTTGACTGCACCAAGGACTGTATTTGCGGAAGAGATAAATCAGAATGGACAAGCAACTACAACAAGTGATGAAAAAATAGCAATAGAAGCTAAAGAACGTGTAGCTGTGCATGATCCATCAATAATAAAGGATGGTAATTCATATTATGTATTTGGTTCTCATATAGAAGCAGCAAAGTCTCTAGATTTGCAGAATTGGACTAAATTCACTAATAGCTACACTACACCTAATAATGTGATATTTGGAGATTTATCAAAAAATTTAGCAGGTTCTTTTGCATGGGCAGGTGAAAACGATTCAGATTCTAAAGGTGGTTATTCTGTATGGGCACCTAATGTGATTTGGAATAAAGATTATGTAAATAAAGATGGAACAATAGGAGCATATATGATGTATTATTGTACATCTTCAACTTATAAACGTTCGGATATAGGTTATGCTGTATCTAAAAATATAGAAGGTCCATATACCTATTCAGATACAATTTTATATTCAGGGTTTACTAAGGGTGATTCTTATGATGTTGGAAGTAGTATAAATACTAACTATTTAAATACAAATATTAAGAAACTTATTGACGATGGTACATTAAAAGGAGCAAATTTGCAATGGTTTACAAACACTGGAGACTATAATACAACTTATGCGCCAAATGCTATAGATCCAGAATTGTTTTATGATAAAGATGGCACACTTTGGATGAACTATGGTTCTTGGTCTGGTGGAATATATATGCTGAAAGTTGATAAAAAGACAGGTACACCAATATATCCGGGACAAGATAAAAATAGTAATACTAGTAATCCTACTGATGGATATTTTGGGACTAGAATATCAGGAGGATATACGAAATCAGGTGAAGGTTCAGAAATTGTTTATGATAAGTCAACAGGATACTATTATTTATATGTATCTTATGCTGGTTTAGCTGCAGATGGTGGATATAATATTAGAATGTTTAGATCAAAGAATGCAGATGGTCCATATTTAGATGCAGGTGGAAATAATGCAGCATTGCCAGGTAATGTGGATAATTCGTATTGCGGTGTTAAACTTATCGGTAACTATAAATTTGATTCTCTAGATGTAGGATATAAGTCTGCTGGACACAATTCATCATTTATTGATTCAGATGGACAAATGTATCTTGTTTATCATACGAGGTTTAACAATGGTACAGAAAATCATGAAGTTAGAGTTCATCAAATGTTTATAAATGAAGAAGGATGGCCAGTCGTATCCCCTTATGAATATAGTGGTGATAAAATTTCTAAGGATGGTTATTCAAAGAAGGACGTTTCAGGTTACTATCAATTTATTAATCATGGTAATACTAATAGTTCTCAAATGCTAGATACATTGACTGTAAAATTAAATGAAGATAACACAGTAACAGGTGATGTAACTGGTACTTGGAACATGAAAGATGGGTCATATTTTATGAATGTAACTATTGATGGAACAGTTTATAAAGGCGTATTTTCTAAAGAACAAGATGAAGCTAAACAAGGATCTAAAGTAATGACATTTACTGCTATTGGTAGAAATAATGAATGTATTTGGGGAAGTAAGCTAGAGCTTAAAGATAGTAAGGCTGTAAGTTATGCAGCAAGAGATTTAGAACGTAAAATCCCAATTAGTACAAAATCAAACATAACACTACCCACAGTAGGTGCATATGATACAAAAATTTCATGGTCTTCAAATAATTCAACCTCTGTGGATAATAAAGGAGTAGTAAATCGTACTGAAAGGGATGAAAATATAATACTTACAGCAAAAATATCTAAAGGTAAGGCCGTTTATACTAAAACATTTAGTGTTGTTGTTAAAGGCAAATTAACTAATATTAATGTAACACCAATTTATAAATATGATTTTGATACATTAAATGGCTCAAATGAAGTTTTAAATAGTGGAAGTAAAGATGGAAATGCAACTTTAGTGGGACTAGCCTCTGTTTTAGAAGATAAAAATAGAGGCAAAGTGCTTAATATAACAAATGAAAAAGGATCTATAAAAACAAATTATTTAGCTCTACCAAGTGATATATTTAGTAAAATTACAAGTGCAGGCTATACAATAGGTATGTGGGTAAATGTAGATACTACAGATCCTAATTACTTTGAACATAGTGCATTATTTGAAGCAAATGGTGGAGGTCAAGATAAATTTCCGCTTACAAGAATAAGTGCAAACTTATACTCTAGAATTAATGCCAATGGAGCATATGCAGATGTAACAGAAATAACTAAACCATTAACAGCAAATACGTGGCAATATGTGACTTATACAGTAAATTCAGAAGGTATTGCTGTATATGTAGATGGTAATGAAGTTGGTAGTGCTCAAAAAGATTTAACAGCATGTTTTGTAGATGATTTTCTTTCGAATATGAATGATGTTAGAATTGGAAGTGGTAATATTTGGGGTGACGCAGATATAGCATCAGCAAAGTTTGATAATATATCTATCTACAATACCACACTAACGGATCAAGAAGTAGAAGCTATTTATAATAAAGAGATATCATAAAACCCAGAGCAATAATCAAACTAAATCAAAAATAATGATATTTTAATCGATTACGAAATAAATAATAAACTTTAGAGGTTGTTTTATAACTGGCTTATTATGTCAGTTACATAACAACCCTATTTTTATGTGAAAAATAGGGTTGATTTAAACATATTATCTAAAAAATATAGGATTCAGGAAAAGGTCAATGCAGTGATTAATTTATAGCAAAATATGTAGATGTAGTTTTTGTAAATGCTTCTACTGAAGGATATTTTGAAGTAACTATTCTAGATTAAGAGTAATTTAGTGATGCTTGTACATTTTTGTATATAATTGTATAATGAAATATGACCTATAAATAAAATTTGTAAAAATAATAGAATTATTATTTATATATATTAGTTAAATAGGGAGGTTTTGAAATGGATAAGTTATATGAAAAAATAAAAGAAAAAGTATCATTAACAGAAAATACGTATCACATTATTAGGCTTATTGATCCTATTAATAAAAATATAATAAATATTAAGAATAATAAAATTAAAAAGCTTAATGGAAAATGTTATGATATTTTAAATAAAGGTACGATATGTAGCAATTGTATTTCAATGAGAGCTTATTTAGAAAAAGATACATTTATTAAAATAGAATATATTTTAAATAAGGTTATGCTAATAATTTCGACTTCTTTGAGTATTAATAAAGAACTGTATGTCGTTGAAATAATGAAAGATATATCATCACAAGATAATAAAATATCAGATATTAATTATAATGTTAGTAATATAATCGACAATATGAATGAAAAAATTATTAGAGATGATTTAACAGGTGTTTATAATAGAATATATATAGAAGGAAGACTACCAGTTGATGTAAATAATAGTGTTATAAATAAGTATTTATTTTCTGTAATTATGATATGTATAGATGATTTGAAAACTATAAATGATGAATATGGACAAGATATAGCAGGAGAAGTATTAAAAGACTTCGTTAAAATCATTAATGATTTAGTTATCCCAAATTCATACTGGATTGGAAGATGCTCTAGTGATAAATTTATTATTGTTTTGAATAATATAGATAAAGAGAAATCATATAAAATTTTAGAACAAATAAAAAAATCATTAAAAAATACTTCATTTCAATATAATGATACAATTTTTAAACTAAAAGCAAGATTCAACATCTATTGCAGTGAAAATGAGATAACTGACATTAAAAATATTTTAACAGAATTTGAAAAGAATATCTTTGAAGAAAAACAAAAAGCAATAGAAGAAGAAAAAAATAAGGACAAAAAGTTATCAATATTGAATTATAAGATTCAAGAGTTAAGAGTTATTTTAAATGAAATGTGCATGTCAGCAGATGAAACGGTGGAATATGAACAAACATTAAAGATAAGTCAAGATTTAGATGAATTAATTGTAGAATATATGAAAAATAGTAAATTTGATTATAATTAGATACTAATAATAAATTTATTCTGAAATATGTATTTGAAGGAGAAAATGATGAAAAAAATTGCATTTTTTGATATAGACGGAACTCTTATTGGATTTGATGGAAAGCAACATAGCATGCCTGAAAGTACGAGAATAGCTTTAAAGAAATTCAGAGATAATGGGAATTTAGCATTTATATGTAGTGGTAGACCTATAAGGTTTATTTTTCAAGAGTTTGGAGAAGATATGTTCGATGGATATATATCAGCAAATGGAACATATATAGTTTATGAGGGAAAATGCATTTATAATAAAATTATAGATATAATTAAAATTAATAAGCTCATGGAGTCTTTTGATGCACTTGGAATAAAAAGTAGCTTTATCGGGCCATATAAAGGATATTCTTTTAAAATGGAAAGAGAAGAAATACAAAAGTATAATTATCAGTTTAAAGGAGATCCCTACTTGATTCAAGGCTGGAAAATAGATGATATACAAGCTAATGTGATGGATATTTTCTATAAAGATGAGATGCATCTTAAGGAATGTAGGGATTACTTTGGTGATAGATTGATATTTAATACTCATGGAGAACATATGTCTGCGGATGTATCATTTAAAGACTTTGACAAATCAAGTGGAATTAATTATATTACTAAGTTCTTAAATATATCGTTAGAAGATACATTTGCTTTTGGTGATGGGTACAATGATATTACGATGTTTAAAACAGTAAATATTGGAATAGCAATGGGAAATGCAGTAGAAAACTTAAAGAACATAGCCTCGTATGTAACCGATGATATTTTTGAAGATGGAATATATAATGCTATGATAAAGTATAGACTTATAAATGAGTAAAAATTAAGATTAGTGTATAGATAGGGACAATAGATAGTTTGATGTAAAAATTAAACTTCTATTGTCCCTATAAATTTTTAATTTTTAGTAATTGAATATAGAAATACATATGTACTCCATAGGTTGACATCATAAATAATATACGCTACTATATTATTTGTTAATAATTATCATTATTTTTTGATAGATAGCTAATTATAAGAGCGCTTAGATACAGATTGTATATAATGCTTTTATAACGCGTACATTTAAAATTAAAATAGGGGGGCTATTTTTTATGAAAAGAAAAATTTCTTTGTTTTTGGTACTAGCTATGTCGACTTCGTTAATTCTAGCAGGTTGTGCTTCTAAATCAAATTTAAAAGAAAAGGTAGAGAGCGATGTCGTAAAAATCGGAGTATTTGAACCAATGACAGGTGCTAATGCAGCTGGAGGTCAACTCGAGGTCGAAGGAGTAAAACTTGCTAATAAACTTTACCCGACAGTTCTTGGGAAAAAGGTAGAATTAGTTTTTGCAGATAATAAGTCTGATAAAGTTGAGGCAGCTAGTGCAGCTTCAAACCTTGTAGAACAAGAAAATGTCAATGCAATTATAGGAAGCTGGGGAAGTGGAAATTCCATGGGCGCGGGAGATGTTGTTATGGAAGCAAAGATTCCAACCGTTGGAGCATCTTGTACTAACCCTTTAGTAACTGTCGGAAATGATTATTATTTTAGAGTTTGTTTTATAGATCCTTTTCAAGGTAAAGTCATGGCAAAATATGCAGCAGAAAAATTACAAGCTAAAAAAGTAGCACTTCTTCAAGATGTTTCTAGTGATTATTCAGTTGGTATTTGTAAATTCTTCACTGATTCTTTTGTTGATATTACAGGAGATAAGGATGCTATTGTAGCTAAATCTAAATACAATACAGGAGACCAAGACTTTTCAGCACAGCTTATTAATATAAAGGGTACCAATCCAGATGTAATATTTGCGCCAGGTAATTTTACTGAATGCGCTTTAATAATAAAACAAGCGAGACAGCTTGGAATTACAACTCCTATAATAGGAGCTGATACTTGGGAAACACCAGAGTTTTTAGAAATAGGTGGAGATGCAGTAGAAGGATCAGTTTTTTCAACATTCTTTGCTACTGAAACCCCTATAACACAAGAATCGAAAGTTTTTATGGATGCGTATAGAGAAGAATATAACAAAGAACCTTCAGCGGTTACAGCTTTGTCTTATGATGCTTATTTAGTAATATTAGATGCAATTAAAAGAGCTAACTCTACAGATCCAGTGAAGATAAGAGATGAAATCGCTAGAACTAAAGATTTTCCTGGTGCTGCTGGAGTAATTACTATAGATGAGAATAACAATGCAGTAAAAGATGCAGTTTTAAAGGTAGTTAAGGATGGTAAATTTACTTATCTTGACACCATAAAACCAGACAAAAATTAGGAGGAGAAGATATGACTTTAGGTATATTTATGCAACATTTAACAAATGGAATTTCAGTTGGAAGTTTATATGCTCTTATAGCCATAGGATATACTATGGTATATGGAATACTAAAACTTATAAATTTTGCTCATGGAGATATATTTATGATGGCAGCTTATTTCGCATTTTTTGGAGTGGCTACATTCGGTCTTCCATGGTATGTTTCTTTTATAATAGCTATAATCTTAACAGGCCTTCTAGGGGTTGTAATTGAATTTGTAGCATATAAACCACTTAGAAATGCACCCAAAATATCTATTTTAATTTCTGCTATTGGCGTTTCATTTTTACTTGAAAATTTAGCAGTTGTTTTATTTGGAGGAATGCCAAAAGCATTTCCAACACCAAAAATACTTACAGATGTAGTTGTTATAAGTGGGGTTTCTATTCAAAATATTACTTTTATAATTCCAGTAGTTACAATAATATTATTATTTGTTTTACTACATTTAGTTAATAAAACTAATGTTGGTATGGCTATGAGAGCATCATCTAAAGATGTCGAAACAGCAAGCCTTATGGGTATAAAGGTAAATAGAATAATATCTTTTACTTTTGCTATAGGTTCAATTCTAGCTGGTATAGGATCAATGATGTGGTCTGTTAAATATCCACAAATAATTGGAACCATGGGTATTATTCCTGGGATGAAGTGCTTTATAGCTGCTGTTATAGGTGGTATAGGTGATATAAAGGGAGCAGTTCTCGGCGGATTCATTCTAGGTATTGGTGAAATTATGTTAGTTGCTTTTCTTCCAGGATTAAGTGGATATAGAGATGCTTTTGCTTTCATACTTCTAATAGTAATATTGCTATTTAAGCCTACTGGGATAATGGGCAAAAATTTAACAGAGAAGGTGTAAAATATGAAAAAGAGAAATAAACTTTTAAATATAGCTCTTATTGCAATTGTATTTTTATTCTTATTAGCTGCAAATAATGGCTTAGATTCTTATAAAATTAGAGTTTTAAATTTATGTGCAATATATACAATTTTTGGACTAAGTCTAAATTTGATAAATGGGTTTACTGGATTATTTTCACTAGGACATGCTGGCTTTATAGCATTAGGTGCGTATACAACAGCGCTTCTTACTATGCCTGAAAAAATTAAAACTCAGAATTTCTTTATGGAATCTTTAATAGCTCCATTAAATCATATATCTATTCCATTCCTTCCAGCACTAATTCTAGCTGGGCTCATTTCAGCAGGAATAGCATTTTTGATAGGTGCTCCTGCGTTAAGGCTTAAAGGAGATTACTTAGCTATTGCGACACTTGGTTTTGCAGAAATTATAAGAGTGGTTCTTAATAATGCGCAAAGTATAACTAATGGTGCTTTAGGGCTCAGAGGCATTCCGCATTTTACAAATTTATATTGGACCTTTGGAATAGCGATTGTAACTATAATAATTGTTGCATCTCTAATAAATAGTTCTTACGGAAGGGCTTTAAAAGCTATACGCGAAGATGAAATTGCAGCTGAGAGTATGGGAATAAATTTATTTAAACATAAAACTATAGCATTTGTTATAGGGGCTTTCTTTGCTGGTATAGGTGGAGGTCTACTTGGAAATTTAATGGGTACTATAGATCCTAGTATGTTTAAATTTGTTTTCACATTTAATATACTTCTTATAGTAGTTGTTGGAGGTATGGGAAGTATTACAGGTACAGTAATTGCAGCTTTTATTGTAACAATTGGAGGAGAACTTTTAAGATTCTTGGATATGGAGAAAGTATACAGTTTTGGATTTATAAGTTTTACTGGTATACCTGGACTTAGAATGGTTATTTTTTCAATTTTACTTATGATTATAGTATTGTTCTTTAGGACTGGAATTATGGGAACAAAAGAATTTACATGGAAATCGATATTTAAATATTCAAATGAAAAACCTCTAGACGAAGGAGGGAATAAATAATGGCACTATTAAAAATAAAAAATGCAACAATGCAATTTGGAGGTCTTACTGCAGTAAAGGATTTTAATCTTGAGATTAATGAAGGTGAAATAGTTTCTTTAATTGGACCTAATGGAGCAGGTAAAACAACTGCTTTTAATATGATAACAAATGTTTATACACCAACAAATGGGAAAATAATTTTTGATAATAAAGATATTACTGGAATTAGACAAGACATAATAACTAAAACAGGAATAGCTAGAACTTTTCAAAACATAAGACTTTTTAAAGACTTAAGTGTACTTGATAATGTATTAATTGCAAACCATGTTCATATTAAATCGAATGTTCTTGAAGCTACATTTAAGCTACCTAAGTATAGAAGAGAAGAACAGGAAATGATTGAAAAATCAATTGCTCTCTTAGAAGAAGTTGGACTTTATGATTTAAAAGACGAAAAGGCTACGTCTCTTCCTTACGGAAAACAAAGAAAACTCGAAATAGCGAGAGCTCTTGCAACTAATCCAAAGCTACTTCTTCTTGATGAACCAGCGGCTGGGATGAATCCTACAGAAACAGATGAACTTACGGCTTTTATTAAGGGAATTAAGGAAAAGTTTAATTTATCTATATTTATGATAGAACATCATATGAATATGGTTATGGGTTTATCAGATAAAATACAGGTTTTGGAATATGGAATTACTATAGCTGAAGGTACGCCTTCTGAAATACAAAACGATAAAAAAGTTATAGATGCATATTTGGGGGTATCAGAAGATGATTAAAATAGATAATTTAGTAGTATCCTATGGTGGTATAGAGGCTTTAAAAGGTATAAGTTTAGAGGTGCCAAGTGGAAAAATAGTGACTCTAGTTGGCGCTAATGGAGCAGGTAAAAGTACTACATTAAAAGCTATAGTAGGTCTTGTTAAACCTAAAAGTGGGACTATAGATTATGAAGGCGTGGATTTAACAAAACTTAAGACTGAGTATATGGTTAAAGAAGGAATAGCTTTAGTTCCAGAAGGAAGAAGGGTATTTTCGGACCTTACAGTATTAGAAAATTTAAAGATAGGTGCTTATACACGAAAAGATAAAACAGGCATAGCAGAGGACTTAGAAAAAGTATATTTACTTTTTCCAAGGCTCAAAGAAAGAACTTGGCAATTAGCAGGTACTCTTTCTGGTGGAGAGCAACAGATGCTTGCCATAGGAAGAGCTCTTATGTCAAGACCTAAATTAATAATGATGGACGAACCTTCTCTAGGTCTTGCGCCTATAATTGTAAAAGAATTATTTGGAATTATAAAGAAAATTAACATAGAGGGTATGACAGTTCTTCTAATAGAACAAAATGCTAATGCAGCTTTAAAAATAGCTGATATAGGGTATATTATGGAAACAGGAATGATAACATTAAAGGGCACAGGTAAAGAATTGCTTAATAATGAAGAAATTAAAAAAGCTTACCTAGGTGAAGCACTGTAAGTACTTTAAATAAAATAGTATACTTATTTATTATAGAATAACTGTCTAAGTGCTTTTATGCGACGTAGACAGTTATTTTTAAAGTTAGATATATTCAATATGATCCTCTTAATGTGGTAGGTAGAAATCCAGATTTAGAATTATAATCACGTTGCAATGGCTATAAGAAAGGTGATATGGAAAGTTATCTTTATTCTGATAGAATTCTGTTTGATGTGTGGAATAAAAAGATGTCAATATGTTCAACAAGTTACTTAGCGCATATTTGGAATATATGGAAAAAAATATTTATAAAAAATATGAATAATTATTTTATTTCAGGTCTAGAATTTATTTATAATTCAATATGAACAAATTCTAAATAAGATAAGGTGGGATTAAAATTAGAGAATATCAAATCAAAGATGTTGATTTAAAAACTGCAAAGAATTTAAAAAAAGAAATATGTGAAAAATATAAAGTTATTCCAATAAAAGAAGAAGCAGATGAAATTATAGTTTTGTCATATAAAGCAAGTGGTGAAGCGAAAGAATATTTAAAATTCATATATAACAAAAATGTAATTATAAACGAAATAGAAGAAAAAAATTATGAAAATTTAAAAGATATAATTTTTGGAGTGAAGGACAGGACGCTAGAAGAATTTCTAATATTTAATGCAATAGACGATAAGGCAAGTGACATCCACCTAGAGCCCCAAAAAAATTGTGTCAATGTGAGATATAGGATAAACGGTAGCTTAATTTTAGTTCATAAAATAGATATAAATGAATATATAACGCTTGCATCAAAAATAAAGCTGAAAGCTAATATGGATATCACAGAAAAACGAAGACCTCAAGATGGTAAGGTAATTGTTAATTATAATGAAGTAAAATATGATTTAAGATTATCATCTATTCCAGTAGTATATGGAGAGAAATTAGTTATAAGAATACTGTATTGTGATAATTTTGATTACAATCTTGAAGATCTGGGATTTTCTGAGGATAAAATTAAGATTATTAGAAAAATAATATCACTTAAGAACGGTCTGACTTTAATAGATGGCCCGACCGGTTGTGGAAAAACTACAACTTTATATACAATCTTAAAGGAAATTGATTCAAAATCATTGAATATTACGACATTAGAAGATCCAGTTGAAATAGTTATGCCAAATATAAATCAAATGAGTTTAAATAAGAAATTAAATATAGACTTTTCAAATGGACTTACAAGCATTCTAAGGCAAGATCCGGACGTTATCATGATAGGAGAGATAAGAGATGAAGAAACCGCAAACATGGCGGTACGTGCTTCAATTACGGGTCATAAGGTATATAGCACAATTCACTGTAAATCTGCACGAGAAGTTTACTTGAGATTAGAGAATATGGGAATTAAACCTTATCTATTGATTGATGCATTAGTTGGAATAATCTCACAGAGATTAATAAAAATTTTATGTGATAAATGTAAAGATATAGATTATGAAAATTCATTGAATGATAAAACAATATATAAAAAATGTGGATGCAAAGCTTGTAACTATACCGGGTATGCAGGAAGGCAAATTGTAAGTGCAGTTTATTTCTTACAAGACGGGAATAAGAAGAAAATAGAAGAAGTCTATGAAGATAGTAATTATTTATCAAATAAAAATATGAAATATGATTTAGAAAAATTATTGTTTCAAGGAAAAATATCTAATAGTGATTATTTAGAGTTTATAGAAGGAGAAAGATTAAATGAATAGCAGTAATGTCGAAAATAAAATCAATGAAAATTATAAATTAAAGTTTCATGATTTAAGATTAGGACTACTATTTAAACATCGAGTAAATGAAGAACAATTATCTTTAATTGCAGGTAATCTGTCGCAACTTTATAAGGATGGAATACCAATAACTACAGCTTTAGAATTAATTGTTGATATTCTATCTAATAAAAGATATAAAAATAGTTTGTTAAAAATTTTAATATCCATAAAGCAGGGGAATAGTTTATCTGAAGGATTTGTACAATTTAAAGATTTATATCCTGAATTTTTTGTGGGAATAATAGCTATAGGTGAAAATACCGGTAAATTATACGAGGTATTAAAAAATTTAAGTATTTATTATGATAAATCTATTTCTATAAAAAGAGAAATTAAGAATGCAAGCGTTTACCCAATCTTTATTTTTATATCAATGATAATACTAAATATATTTTTAATAAATAATGTAATCCCAACTTTTTGTGAAATTTATAAAGCTATGAATATTGAATTGCCTGCAAATTGCAAACTTTTATATGATATAAGTAATGATTTGAAAAGCAATCCATTTATTGCGATGATAACTATAATTTCGTGGTTATTAATATCATTAATACTTTTGAAATATTTTTCTAAGAAGATTAATGCTGACAAGTTTATAAAGATAAATATAGTGAAATCTTTTTTTGAGTATATTATGATTTTACTTTTTTCGATAATAACAAGTTCTGGAATAAATATTTCATATGCTCTTGAATATTGTGAAAAGAGTATGAGCTTTTCTTATTTAAGAAATAAAATAAGGGAGATAAATAACAATATTTTAAAGGGAAATACATTGACTGAATCTTTGGAAAAAAGCAAATTATTCTCAAAATATTCATTGGCAATTATAAAAATAAGAGAAGAAGGAGGGACAATAGAAGAAGGTTTTAAAGAGTTATCCAATAGTCTAGAATATAAATTATTTGATAAAATAAAGAAACACCTTAGGCTTATTAATCCTATTTTTGTGATAATAATGGCTATTTTCATAGTGATATTTGTACTGGCATTTGTTCTTCCGTTATTTAATAATTTGCAAAGTGGAATAAGATGATGAAAAATGGATTTACATTAATAGAAACTATAGTAAGTATATTTATATTAACTATTTTATTTAGTATAGGAGTTTCGCTAAGTAAATTGGCAAGTAATTTACGCGCTGATATAGAAAATACAGGTTATATTTATGAAATACAAAACTTGCTGTCCTATGGAAAAGCAATATCTAAAGAAAAAAATGAATATGGAAAAATAACTGTAAAATCTAGTGAAAATGAAATTAGATTTATGGAAGGAGGAGGTACTATAGAAAAAACTATAAAGTTACCTGAGGAAATTAAAATAATTAATAATGATATAAGTGTACTAGTAACTCCAAACGGGAAAATATCAAAAGGTAATACAATAAATCTTATAGATAAGTATGGGAAAAGACAGGATATATCAATTGGTGTTGGAGTAGATTTAATTGTTATAAAAGATGATGCATCAAAATGAAAAAGCAAGGAAGTATTTTAATTGAAGTGGTAGCTTCCATCATGATTTTAACATTAACTACGTCATTCATTGTAAGTGCTAGTATACAAAATGCAGAGATGTTAAAGAAAAGAATTTTACTAGAAGAAGTTAATAGAGACGTATATAATTTGACCAATGAATTTAAATATAATATGTCTAGAGAAGAGATAGAAAATTTACTAAGTGGCGAAAAAATAGGATTTAAGTATGATAAAGACTTTTCAAAAACATTAATGAGTAAGGATATTTACGAACTTGAAAAGGGCACAGATATCGGAGTGAGTAAAATTGGAGAAGATAGTATAGGATTAAAATTAAAGATTCAAGCTAACATAAAAATTGAAAAGAATGAAGTAAATGTAGAAAATGAATTTACTAAGAGTTGGTGGATGGATGAGATATAAAAGATATATTAATTTAAAGAAGAAAAGAGGATTTACGATTATTGAATCTTTAATATATATTTTTTTAACAACTATAATTTTAGTAAACGGAATAAATCTATTTGTATTAATGTATAAGTCCTATATAGAAACAAAAAGCTTAAGTATTAAGTATAATAATTGCCAAAATTTTTATATAGCGTTAGATGATATTATCTTAGAAGGAGGACTTGAAGAGATAACAGTGGACAATAAATCTATTTTGTTTTCAAAGAATAAAAAATCTAACAATTCAGATAAAATTATTAAATCTAATGAAGGAAAAGTTGTTGTAAAGTATATGAAATATAATGTTACTCAAACTATAAATACTATGCTTGAAGACATAGATAATCTTGAAATTAAAAAGAAAGAAAAGTTAGTTTATTTAATAATACATGATAAAGATGGAAAGGAATTTATTAAATGTATTTAAAGAAAAGAGGGACTGTTTTAATAAGTACTGTAATAATATTGTCTTTGATAAGTACTCTTGGTTGTTTTATATTTAAAATGATGAAAAACAATAATGAATTAGGAGCTTTATATAAATTTGACAAGGATATCTATGATTTAGATAAAGGCGAAGAAGAAGTTCTGCATAAATTCATGGAAGAACTTAATAAAAATATAGCAGATGAATCGAATAAAAAGAATAAAGAGAGTATTAATGTAGATATTGGAGCAACTAGCAAAGAGGCTGAAAATGAAATTATAAATGATAAGGAAGATGTATTTTTAGAAGATTTCTTAAGAAAAATAGACAATAATACTCTTCAATATAATGAAAATGCTAATAAAATATTTCTGATAACATATAAAGATAATCAGATAAAGAGAAGCAGAGAGATTAATCATATTTTTAGAAATGGGAAAATAATATTAATTCCAACATATAAATTTGAAGATAATGCATATTAAAAAATAATAAATCAGTATGCTAAATATACTTTTATTCTATCAATCTAAGTCGAATAAAATGTGCGAAAAAGTGAATAATAAAGGCGTATTGTCATTTAAGGAGAAGGGTCTAAAATGAAAGAATCTATAGTTATTATTAAAAAAAATTTATTTATATATAATGGAGAAGAATATGATTTTGATAAGATAAATGAGATAATTCATTTACTAAAATCTAATGTTAAAATGATAATACTTGAAGAAGATCTTTATGTAAAGCAATTTAATAGTAATATAAACAGAAATAAAATATATGAATTCATAGATTATAAGATAAATAATGATTTTCCACAAAATGGAGATATACTATATAGTTTTGAAAAAAATAATAGCATTATTGCTATATATTCGATAATGGGTGCTAAAAGAATAGAAAAATTATCAGAAAGAGCAAAAAATATAGAAGTTAAACCGATTCAATTTGTAATTAAAGATGTAATGATGAAAATTTTGAAGAATAATATTTTTAATTGCAAAGTTCTTATAAGATTGTATGAATATTATTATTATATATCATTTAAAGAAAAGTTATTTTATTATGGGTTTGTTGAAAAAGATAAAAAAAGAGTTTTTGATAAAATAATTAAAAATGATGATTCTGGAGATTTATATATTGATAGCAATATAATTAATAATCTATCTCTTGAAAATAAATTTAAGATAATAAAATTGAATATAGGAGAACTAGTCAATGAAAAAATATATAAAAAACAAAAATTTCATTCCAGAAAAATTTTATAATAGAATTGAATTAATAAAAAGTAAGAAAGAAAATGAAATAATTATATTATTTCTGATAGTAAATTTACTTTTAATTCCGATGACAGCAAGATATATAAGCGAAATTAAAGAAGAGCCTATTATAAATATAGAGAGAGTAAATAATACTAAAGAAAATAAAATTAATATAACTGATATAAATACATGGATAGAAAGCTTAATGAAAGATAATATTGAAGAGGCATATATAGATAATAACAATGGAGAAGTTATAGTGGATAATTTGGATGAAATTGATGAGTTGGATCACAATAGTCTAATAAAGATTAATGATGCGAATTTAAATAGCGATGGAAGATATAAGGTAGGCGTGAGTTTATATGAATAAATCGTTTAAACATATATTGGTAACACTAATTATTATCTTTGCTTTTGTGCAAGTTTTTTGTATAAATAAAATCGATAAGGAAAAAAATACTAAAGTATATAATACACAAAATATTATATATACCCATAAAACTTTAAAAGAATTCAATGAGGAACTAAATTGTTTACATGAAAAAAATATAATATCCGTAAAGGAGACTAATGAAAAATGGTATATTAAATTAAAGATAAAAGGTAACAAAGAAGAATTATTAAACGAAATGAAAAAATTAGAAACTTATAATATAAATAATTACAGCATAAATAAAAACAAAGATGAAAATTCAATTGTGTTAGAAATAAGTTCTAAAGAAAATGTTTAGAGCACATAAAAAAATAATAAATTCAGATATGTGTCTATTTTGAGCAATACTGCATCCGTAAGTTCTGCTAATAGCCAACTATGAGCAAAATTTATTTCCTTGCTTTACATAAAATATACGAGGTGGATTTGGACTATTATTTTCGTTCATGTGACTAAAATACAATAAATTTATAAATTCTTACTGGAAAGTAATCAGAAATAATTGCAATTGTTATTCTATTTTGATAGAATATGAGTGTTATGTCAACGATTAAGTAATTTAGACTTAATGTTTGAAGTTAAATTTACATTGTAATTATATATTATAAATTTGGAGGGATATTTAATGATATCAGCAGGAGATATAAGAAAAGGAACAACTTTTGAGTACGATAATTCAGTATTTACAGTAACAGAATTTTTACATGTTAAGCCAGGAAAAGGAGCGGCATTTGTAAGAACTAAACTTAGAAATGTAATTTCAGGAGGAGTTACAGATAGAACATTTAATCCAACTGAAAAATTACAAGAAGCTGTAATTGAAAGAAAAGAAATGCAATATCTTTATTCAGATGGAGAATTGTACTATTTTATGGATCAAGAAACATTTGAACAAATTCCTTTAAACCACGATAAGGTTGAGGGAGCAATAAAATTTTTAAAAGAAAACATGTTTGCAACAATTAAATTCTTTAAAGATAATGCATTCTCAGTAGAAGCAGCAAACTTTGTTGAATTACAAGTTACGCATTCTGAACCAGGTGTTAAAGGAAATACAACTTCTAATGCTTTAAAGCCAGCAACTGTAGAAACTGGTGCAATAGTAAATGTTCCTATGTTCGTTAATGAAGGTGATGTTATAAGAATAGACACTAGAACTTGCGAATACATGGAAAGAGTTTAAAAATTATACATAGGTTGCTAAGCATATGAATTAGCAACTTTATTTATATTTTTTTAATAGAAAAGGAAGTGAAAAAGATATGGAAGAGCTTAGAATTGAGATTGAAGATTTAAAAAGAAATTTATCTAAAATAGAAAATAAAGAATATAAAGAATGTTTTGATAGTGTATTTTCAATTTTAGAAAAGATGAATAAGAAATTCGAAGAGCTAACTATAAATCAAGAAAGCATTGAAGAAAATATTAGATTCATGGATAATGATTTGACAAATATTCAAGATGAATTGTTTGAGGAACTATCTATAGATGAATTAAATGATATGGAAGATGAATATACAGAGATTAATTGTGAACATTGTAATAAACCAATTTTTATTGAGCAATCCACCCTAAGCAATAATAATGAAATTCCATGTCCATATTGTAATAAAAATATTAAGGTGAATTAGTTTAGACGATTTATAGTTATAAATTTTATCGAAAATATAAGAGTAATGATAGGACTATCTTAACGTTAGAGTTAAGATAGTCCTTGTTTGCATACAAAAAATTTTACTTTATTATAATTTAGTAATAATTTCGTTCAACATTACATATTAATTAGAGAAGAGAACATGAGAGGAGGCAGTGAGAGTTTTGAAAAATGAAGATGAGATTATAGGGATTTTTCCACTTAAAATAGTAAATTTACTCAAAGATAAATTCCTTAGAGAAGAAATATATGAAGTCAGAATTAAGGTTGGAAAGCCAATTTTAGTTTATTGCAAGCATGGAGAAGATATTATAAATTATATTCCCGCAAGAGAAGATATAAAAAATATGATACAGAAAATTTCTAATTATTCATTATATGCTTATGAAGAAGATATACGGCAAGGTTTTATAACAATTAAAGGTGGACATAGAATAGGTATAGCTGGTGAATGTGTTATGGAAAATGGAGAGGTTAAAACTATACGAAATATCTCATCTATAAACATAAGGATCTGCAGAGAGATTATAGGATGTTCAGATAAAGTCATGAAATATATTACGTCAAGAGGTAGAATTTACAATACTATAATAATTTCACCACCTAAATGTGGTAAGACAACAATTTTAAGAGATATAACAAGAAATATCTCAAATGGAATATCTTCTTTGGGACTTGTTGGAAAAAAGGTAACAGTAATAGATGAGAGAAGTGAAATAGGGGCTTGTCATTTTGGAATTCCTCAAAGTGATTTGGGCATAAGGACTGACGTTTTAGATAATTGTCTAAAAAGAGAAGGTCTAATTATGGCAATTAGAAGCCTTTCTCCAGAAGTCTTGATTTGTGATGAGATTGGAACTAAAGGTGATATTGAAGCGCTTATGATGGCTTTTAATTCTGGTGTTAACATAATTACTACAATCCATGGTTTCAGGGTTGAAGATTTATATAAAAGAAAAGTTTTTTGCGATTTATTTGATAATGGAATACTAGAACGAGCAATAATCTTAAGCAGTAGAAATGGAGTTGGGACAATTGAGAGTGTGTATAGTCTAAAGGGAGGCGAAAATATGTGCTTAAATTGATTCTTATAATTAGCATATTTCTCATAAGCACTTATATAGGCTTTGCATATGGAGATACTTTTAGAAAAAGAGAGGATGAAGTTAAAGAAATATTAAAAGGTCTAATTATACTTGAAAATGATATTGTATACGGAACAACACCTTTGCCTGAAGCTTTGGAAAACCTTTCCTGTAAGCTATGCGAGCCTTTAAGTAAATTTGTTAAAGCTATTTCAAATAGATTAATAAAAGGGGACGTAGAAAGTGTATATAAAGGAGCTCTAGAAGAATTTGCATTATTAGAAAATGAATTTTACTTATGTGATGAAGATAAGAAGGTAATGGCAGACTTTTTTAAGTCCCTTGGAGAGTCAGGAGTTTATGGGCAAGAAAAAATATTTTCTTTAACGATCGAAAATATAAAAATGAATTTAAAAGATGCTGACGAGAGTGCAAAGAAAAACATAAAACTTTATAGATATCTTGGAGCATGTTTTGGAGCAATAGTAATAATATTTATAATATAGATTGGAGGGAGTATAAATGCATGATGTAAGTATTCTTTTTAAAATTGGTGGAGCTGGAATACTTCTGGTGGTTTTAGATAAAGTATTAACTAGTAGTGGAAAAGGTGAGATAGCAGCTATTACAAATATTGCAGGCGTTGTAATAATTCTGCTTATGATAGTTTCCATAATAGGAGACCTATTTAGTACAGTTAAGACAATGTTCATAATGTAGGTAGAGCTATGCTAATAGTAAAAATTGTAGGAATAGCTTATATAGCATTGTTTATTATGTTATTATTCAAACAATCTAAAAATGAATTAAATACACTTCTCACTTTAACTGCAGGAGCATTAATCCTTCTTATCATGATAGAGCCACTCAAAGAAATAATTGATTTTTTAAGAGAAATTGCTGACAAAGCAAATATTGATACAGTTTACATTGGAATTGTACTAAAAATTTTAGCAATAGCATATATAGCATCATTCTCTAGTGCATTATGCAAAGATGCTAATGCAGATAGCCTTGCAGCTCAAATAGATTTTGCAGGTAAGATATTAATTTTAGTGCTTGCTATTCCAATACTCATGGCTGTATTAAATTCTATATTACAGATAATGTAGGTGTTTATTATGAAAATTATAAAAAGAATTACAGGAATATTAATAATGAGTCTTGCAATTAATATAATCATATCAATAATCCCCGGGAATATGTTTTTTAAATTAAATAAGGTATATGCATCAGAAATAAATAGTAAGATTAATATAGATACAAATAATGACACAAATTATAAAGAATCGAACAAGCAATCTTTAAAAAACGAAGTTAATATAGATGACCTAGGTGGAAGTTCAAAGCAAGAAATTAATAATTTATATAAATATATAAATAAAATCAAAACTGATGATGAACTTATGGATAATCTAGATCCAGTAGAATATATAAAAACATATATTAAAGACGGAAAAGGTAATCTTTCTTTTGATAATATTTTAAATGTAGTTTTAAGCATTATTTTCAAGGAAGTCAAAAGCGTTTTAAAACTTGTAGTATCAATAGTTACAATATCAATAATATGTTCACTTTTAAAAAATCTTCAAGAGGCATTTTCGGATGATAGTATATCACAAGTTGCATTCTATGCCTGCTATGGATTAATCATAATGGTTTTGTCCAAAAGTTTTATAATCTCGATTTCAGTTGCAAAAGAAGTAATAACTAATATTTCAGATTTTATGGGTGCACTTTTGCCTATACTCGTGACTATGATTTCACTTTCAGGGGGATTTACACAAGCGGCCACGTTAGATCCAATTGTACTTGCCTCAGTTATATTTATACCAAAAATTTATTCGAATATTATAATTCCAATGATTTTAATGAGTTTTGTATTAGAATTTGCAAATAATATTTCTAATGAACATAAAATAACAAATCTATGCAATTTACTAAAACAAATTACGATATGGGGTCAGGGAATTATAGTAACAGTATTTATAGGTCTTTTAACAATTAGAGGTATTACGTCAACTACTATTGATGCAGTAACACTAAAAACAGCAAAATTTGCTGTAGATAATTTTATTCCTATAGTTGGAAAAGCTTTTTCAGATGCAATTACATCAGTTGCAGGTTATTCACTTATAATAAAAAATGCAATAAGTGCCATAGGATTAGTTGTAATTATTTTAATTCTTTTACATCCACTTATTAAACTTATACTTATTACACTTATATATAAATTATCAGCAGCACTAGTTGAGCCAATAAGTGACCCAAGAATAACAAAATCATTAGAAGCAGCAGGAAGTTCTATGATACTAATAACATCCTGTGTTTTAACTGTAAGCTTAATGTTTTTTATATTAATTGCAATTGTTGCATCATCGGGAAGATATATAGTTGGAGGATAGGATATCGTTATGTTTATAGAAAATTTAAAGAATTTTGTAACAACACTTGTTACTATGCTTATATTCATAAGTGCAGTAGAACTTATATCACCTAATAATAAGATGAAAAAATATATTAAATTTATTTTAGGGTTAATACTAATAACTGTGATTTTAAATCCAATTTTACAATTCATATCAAATGGAGGACAAAGCGTTGTAGATAATATAAAAAACTATGAAGAAGTATTTTCAAAAAATGAAAATAAAACTGATGTAGGTAATATGAATATAGTTAAAAATAATGAAGACGAAGGAGAGGTTAGAAAAAAAGCATTTATAAATAATTTTAATAAGAACTGTGATAGTTTACTTAAAAAGCAATATAAAGATAGTCAATTTAAGAGTGAGATTGACTGTGATGTAGATTTTACTAATATTACTTTAAATGTAAAAAGGCTAAGGATAGGTGTCGGTGAAAACAAAATAAACAAAATAAAAAAGATAGTTATTAACGATGAGGTGAAAAATAGCACAAAAGAAGAAAATAAAGAATATACAGAAATAATTAATTTTGTATCCAGTGAATTGAATATTCCAAAAGATAAAATAGAAGTATATAAATTAGAGGAATAGGGGGATAGATATATGGATATAGAAAAAATAAAAAAAGAGATTAAAAAGATATTTGCTCAAAGAAAATTAAAAAATCTTATAGCAGTATGCATAGTGTTAACATTTGTTTTACTTGCTATGAACGTACTATTACCAGGTAATAAAAGTTTAAGTAGTAATAAGCTATCAGCAACAACTAGTGAAGAAAAAGTAGATAATTCTAAAGTTGTTACGAAAGGTGATGAAGAAAGTTATGAAGAAAATCAAAAAACAGACTTGAAGGATATATTAAAGAAAATGAATGGAGTTGGTGATGTTGAAGTAATGATGTCTTTTGAAAATGGAGAGAAAAAAGTACCAGCTTATGATACAAACACACAAAAATCTACTACTGAAGAAACAGATACTGAGGGTGGAAAACGAGTTAACAACCAGAATACAGATGGGTCTACAATTGTAATGACAACATCTGATGGAAATAATGAACCATTTATATTAACAACATACAAACCAAAAATAAATGGAGTTATAATACTTGCGGAAGGAGCTGAAAATAGCAAAATAAAGTATGAAATTGAACAAGCAGTATCTAAGTTATATGACTTAACTTTAGATAAGGTTAATGTATATAGCATGAAGAAGTAGCATATATTTTATAGAAAAATGATTGGGGGAATTTTATTATGACAAAGAAACAGTGTGGGATTATTTTTACATTATTAGCATTAATATTATGTGTAGGAATGCTAGCTGCAAAACTTAACAACGGAGGGCTAAATGACCCTACGGATTTAAGTCAAGTCTTATCCACTGAAAAAGTAAACAAAGAGGATACAGAAGCTTTAAGTCAACAAAATTATTTTTATGACTCAAGAAGTGAAAGAGAGCAACAAGATTCAGTAGCAATTCAAACTTTAAACTCTATAATTTCAGATGCTAATACATCAAAAGAGCAAAAAGATACAGCAACACAAGAATTAACTCAAAAAACAATGACTAAAGATAATGAAGGAAGAATAGAACTTGGTATTAAAAATAAAGGATATGAAGATGTTTTATGCAGGTTAGACTCAAACAAAGCAACAGTAATAGTTAAAGCACCAACTGGCCTTCAAGATAATGAAAGTGTAGCAATACAAGAAATAGTTCAAGATGTATCAAAAATTAAAGATGTTATAATAGAAGTACAAAAATAGTAGAAAAACTATAATACAATTGTAATGTTAAAGTATATTTGATATAATAAACTTAAGATTATCATGTTTTGTTATTACAGAACCTAGGAGGTTAAGTAACATGGAAGATTTAGTTAGAGAAGAAAATATTGGAGTAGTTAAAATTTCTGATGAAGTAGTAAGCGTAATTGCTGGAATTGCTGCTCAAGAGATTGATGGGATTTTAGATTGTCAAATGGGTGTTGCAAGCAACTTAACAAACATATTTAAAGGTAAAAAAAGCCCTGCTAAAGCGAGTAAAGTAACATTAGAAGAAGACAGAGCAATTATAGACATGAATGTCGCAGTTGAATATGGAATAAAAATCATGGATGTTGTAGCTCAGGTGCAAGATAATGTAAAAAAAACTGTTGAAGCTATGACTGGATTATATGTAGAATCTGTTAACATTTGCGTTCAAAGTATTTACTTGCCAAAAAAAGAAGAAAGCGAATCTAACTAGTTTGATTTCACCCTCTGAAGCTTTCAGAGGGTGTTTCTATGTGAAAAAGGCATAATTAATAAATAACAAGTTCAGTATGCCGTATGTAAGGTTTAAAAGAAAGCAAAACTGTGTATAATGATAACGTACATAATTAACTGTGATACATATTTAGGAGGATTATATGAATAGAAAATTATCTAGAGAAAAAACTATGGAGTTATTATTTGGGATGACTTTAAGTAAAGATACAACCGAAGAAGTAGTAGAAACATTTATAGACAATTATGAGGAAGACATAAAGGAAATTGATTTAACTTATGTTAAACAAGCATTAATTGGAATAGAAAATAATAAAGAAGCAATTGATAAAGTGATCGAAGATAATTTACGTAAATGGAAGATAGATAGAATATCTAAGGTTAACCTAAGTATACTAAGACTTGCAACATATGAGTTAGTGTATGATGATGAAGTTCCAATAGGGGTTGCAATTAATGAAGCATTAGAAATTACAAGAAGATATTCTGATGAAAAGAGTGTAGGCTTTATTAACGGAATATTAGATAAAATTAAAGAAAGTTGCAATATTAAAGAAGATTAATTTTATTTATTAAAACAACATAGTATAAAGTGAAAAGAGGTATGTGTTATAATGGGGAAAATCATAAATGGAAAAGAAGTATCATTAAAAGTAAAAGAAGAGATTAAGAATTTTATTAATGATAGAAATGAAAAAAGACTTAAAATCCCTAAAATTGCATCTATATTAGTTGGAAATGATGGCGGATCTATTTATTATATGGCAAGTCAAGAAAAAGTGGCTACATCACTTGGAGTTGAATTTTTAAAATTAACTTTACCTGAAACTTCAAAGGATGATGATGTTATAGCTGAAATACATAAATTAAATAGAGATAAGGATGTTCAAGGTATTATTTTGCAATTACCACTGCCAAGTAATTTTGATGAAAAGAAGATAATTAAAGAAATATCTCCACATAAGGATATTGATTGTCTTACATTTGAGAGCCAAGGAAGGTTATATATGGGTAAACCTAAATTTTTACCTTGTACTCCAAACTCTGTAGTCACTTTAATTAAAAGTTTAAATGTAGATATTACAGGCATGAATGTGGTAGTTCTTGGAAGAAGTAATATAGTTGGAAAGCCAGTAGCACAACTTTTATTAAATGAAAATGCTACAGTTACTATATGTCACTCTAAGACTAAAAATTTAAAAGAAGTTTGTAAGAGTGCAGATATATTAGTAGTTGCTATCGGAAGACCAAAATTTATTGATGAAACTTATGTAAATAAAGACGGCATAGTAATTGATGTTGGAACATCATCTTTTGAAGGCAAGATAACTGGGGATGTAGATTTTGATAGAGTTATAGATAAATGTAAATTTTTAACTCCAGTACCTGGTGGAGTAGGATCACTTACAACAACTCTTTTGATAAAGAATGTATGTGAGGCTTTAAAAGAAGATGAATATTAAGACTTTAACTGTATCTGAGGTTACAAATTACATAAAAAGAATGTTAGATAATGATTTTATTTTAAGTAATCTCTCTGTAAAAGGGGAGATTTCTAATTTAAAATATCATGGTAGTGGACATATTTACTTCACTCTTAAAGATAATAATGGAAAAGTAAATTGTGTTATGTTTAAAGGTAATGCAAATTTGCTAGATTTTATCTTGGAAGATGGAATGGAAGTCATAATTAAAGGTAGAGCATCCATATACCCTGCAACTGGAAGCTTCCAACTTTATTGTGATGAAATAAAAAAAGAAGGACTAGGCGATTTATTTGTTAAATTTGAGAAGCTTAAAGAAAAATTATCTAAAGCAAATTATTTTGATGAATCTTATAAAAAGCCATTACCTAAGTATCCTAAAAAAATAGGAATAGTAACATCACCTACTGGAGCTGCTATTTCAGATATTATCAATGTTTCAGCTAGGAGAAGTAATTTAGTTGATCTTGTATTATATCCAACTAAAGTACAAGGAATAGGCGCTTATAAAGAAATAATTGCAGGTATTAATTATTTCAACAAGAAAAAATCTGTGGATATAATAATAGTAGGTAGAGGTGGAGGTTCTATAGAAGAATTATGGAACTTTAATGAAGAAGAATTAGCTAAAGTTATTTTTAATTCTAATATACCTATAATTTCAGCAGTAGGCCATGAAATAGATTTTACTATTGCAGATTTTGTTGCAGATATTAGAGCAGCAACTCCATCCCAAGGTGCTGAAATAGCAGTTCCATTAAGTAGTGATATAAGATATAAGGTCTATGATATATCAAGAGCACTAAATAGGAAAATAGATGATAAATTTAAGATATGTAAAAGTGATTTATCTGGAGCTGAAAGAATTTTGAATATTCATTCGCCAATAGCCAAAATTTCTAATTCATATTTAGAAATAGATAAATTACAAGATAGATTAAAATTTGCTATAAAAACAAAACTTAAAAAAGAAAAAAACCAAATAAAAAATTTTAATAATTTACTTTCTGCAAATAATCCGATTAAGGTTATAAGTAGAGGATATGCTATAATACAGGATAATGAAAAAAAGCTGATTATATCAAAAGAACAATTAAAAGAAACAGTAAATCTAAAGATTTTTATTAAAGATGGAGAAGTAGAAGGGAAATTTATACCATTAAAATAAGGAGTTAAAAATATGGCTAAAAAAGAAAGTTATGAAGAACTATTACTTAAACTTCAAGATATATTGAATAATTTAGAAACAGACGATCTAAATCTTGAAGATTCTATGAAATCTTATGAAGATGGAGTTAAACTTGTAAACAAAATTTATAGCATTCTAGATTCATATGAAGCAAAAATTTCTATAATTAAAGATCAAAAAGAAGTGGAGTTTAGTGAAGATTATGGAGATAAGTAATTTAAAACAAGATATAAATGAATATTTAGAGAATTATTTCAATGAAAAAGGGTCATATAATAAAATCATATATGATTCATCAAGTTATAGCTTAAATATAGGAGGAAAGAGAATTCGTCCTATATTACTTGCTTTATCTTATTATATATACAAAGAAGATTATAAAAAAGTTATGCCAATGGCAGCTGCAATTGAAATGATTCATACTTATTCTTTAATTCATGATGATCTTCCTTGTATGGATAATGATGATTTAAGGAGAGGCAAACCAACAAATCATATTAAGTTTCAAGAAAATATAGCTGTACTTGCAGGAGATGCGCTGTTAAATGAGGCTATGATAATTATGATGGAGTATGCTTTGGAAAATAAAGATAATTCATTAAAAGCAGCCTATAAAATAGCACTTGCTGCAGGAGTCGAAGGAATGATAGGAGGTCAAGTAGTTGATATTATTTCTGAAGGCAAAAAAATCTCAAAAGATGAATTACAATATATGCACTCAAAGAAGACAGGTGCATTAATTAAAGCCGCAATAGTTGCAGGAGCAATTTTGGCTAACGCACCAAAAGTTGATTTGGACAATTTGGAGAAATATGGAGAAAAATTAGGACTAGTTTTTCAAATAAAAGATGATATATTAGATGTTGTAGGAACTGCAGAAGTATTAGGCAAAAATATACATGTAGATGAAGACCATAATAAAACTAATTTTATATCAGTGTTTGGACTAGAAAAGTGCAATGAACTATGTAATACATTAACGGAAGAATGTATAGAAATCCTTGGAAAATTGACTGTTAATACAGAATGCTTAGTTAAACTTACATATACTCTTTTAAATAGAGAAAATTAATAGAGGGAATGATTGTTATGAAATTATTGGATAGATTAAATTTCCCAGAGGATTTGAAAAAACTTAATAAAAATGAGAATAAAGTCTTAAGTGAAGAACTTAGAGAGTTTTTAATAGATAGTGTTTCTAAAACAGGTGGTCATTTGGCTTCAAATTTAGGTGTTGTTGAGATTACTTTGAGTTTATTTAAAGCCTTTGATTTTGACAAAGATAAGATAGTGTGGGATGTAGGACATCAAAGCTATGTTTATAAAATATTAACTGGCAGAAAAGAAGGATTTAAAAAACTTAGACAATTTAATGGAATGAGTGGATTCCCAAAAAGAAATGAAAGCAAATATGATTATTTTGATACAGGGCACAGTAGCACATCAATATCGGCAGCACTCGGAATTGCAAGAGCAAGGGATTTGAATAAAGAAAATTATAGTGTGATAGCTGTTATTGGTGATGGTGCATTAACTGGTGGAATGGCACTTGAAGCATTAAATGACGTGGGATTTAGAAAAACAAATCTCATTATTATTTTAAATGATAATCATATGTCAATTTCAACAAATGTTGGAGGTTTGTCAAGATATTTAAATAAACTTAGAATGGCTCCAAGATATAATAAATTGAAAACAGATATACATGCATCTTTAGATAACTCAAATTTAGGAAAAAAAATTGCAGGAAAAATATCTAAAGTTAAAGATAGTATAAAACGATTAGTAGTGCCATCTATGTTTTTTGATAATATGGGAATTAAGTATATTGGACCTATTGATGGCCATGATGTAGATGCAATGACAGAAGTATTTATAAAGGCTAAGAAAATTGATGGACCCGTAATAATACATGCTCTAACCAGAAAAGGAAAAGGATATGTATTAGCTGAAGAAAGCCCGACTAAATATCATGCAGTTGGTCCCTTTGATTTAGAAAGTGGAGAATTAAATGCATCTCAAAAAAATAGTTACACTAAAGCTTTTGGAAAAGCATTAATAAATCTTAGTGAAAAAGATGAAAAAATTGTAGCAATTACAGCGGCAATGCCAGAAGGAACAGGACTTAAGTTGTTTTCAGAAAAATTTAAAAATAGATTTTTTGATGTGGGAATAGCAGAAGAACATGCAGTTACATTAGCTGCAGGGATGGCAAGTAATGGTCTGAAACCTGTTTTCGCAGTTTATTCTACATTTCTACAAAGAGGATTTGATCAATTGCTAAATGATGTTTGCCTTCAAAATCTTCCAGTAGTATTTGCGATAGACAGAGCAGGAATAGTAGGAGAAGATGGAGAAACACATCAAGGTATTAATGATATATCGTATTTATCTATGATTCCTAATATACATATAGTTGCACCAAAGTGCTTAGAAGAAGTTGGAATTTTATTAAAATGGGCAATAGATAAAAATGCACCAGTTGCAATTAGATATCCAAGAGGCGGAGACATAATAAGTACACTTTCTCCAATTACAAAAGTGGAGGAAGGTAAATGGGAAGTAATAGATAAAGGATCTAAAGTATGTGTTATTTCGACGGGAAAAATGGTACAACATTCAATGATTGCAAAAGATATATTATATGAAAGAGGATTGAATCCTACAATAATAAATGCAACATTTATTAAACCGATTGATAAAGAACTACTAGAAAATATTAAAAAAGAAGGATATAATATCTTAACAATAGAAGATAATATTTTAAAAGGCGGATTAGGTTCAGCTATTAAAGATTATTTAAGCAGCATAGATTATAAAGGAACTATCAGATCTCTTGGATATAATGATGAATTTATTCCTCAAGGGAATGTAGAGACTTTATATAAAGCATACAAATTAGATTGTGGACATATAGTTGAAGAAGTTATAAAGCTTTATGATTAAAAGGAGAAACAGATGGCAGAAAAAAAGGAAAGACTTGATTTAATTTTAGTAGAAAAGGGTATAATTCTTTCTAGAGAAAGAGCAAAAGCATGCATAATGGAAGGAAAAGTTTATGTTAATGGACAAAAAGTAGATAAAGCTGGCGAAAAAATAAGTTTTGATGCTAATATAGAATATAGAGGAGAGACTCTTAAATATGTTAGTCGTGGCGGACTAAAATTAGAAAAAGCAATGAAAACTTATGACATTTCATTAGAAAACAAGGTATGTATGGACATAGGAGCATCTACAGGTGGATTTACAGACTGTATGCTTCAAAATAAAGCAAGTAAAGTGTTTTCTGTTGATGTTGGATATGGACAGTTTGCATGGAAGTTAAGGACTGATGATAGAGTAGTTTGTATGGAACGAACAAATATAAGATATGTTACTTTAGAAGATATAGGTGAAAGCTTAGATTTTGCATCTATAGATGTATCGTTTATATCTTTAAAGACGATAATGCCAGCAACATTAAACCTTTTAAATAACACTGGAGAAGTTGTAGCACTTATAAAACCACAATTTGAAGCAGGACGTGAAAAGGTAGGTAAAAAAGGTGTTGTAAGAGAAATAAGTACACATAAAGATGTAGTTCATGGAATTATAAATTTTTTGATTGAGAAAGACTTAAATATTCTAGGAGTGGGATATTCTCCAATTAAGGGACCAGAAGGCAACAGAGAATATTTGGTTTATTTTACAAAAGATAAAAATAAATCTAGCAATTTTAAAAAAGAAGATGTAGATACAGTCGTTGAAGCATCACATGTAGAAATTTAACTTCTTTGGAGGGGCTATGAATAATATTGGTATTGCAATTAATCCATCAAAAGATAAAGATAATAAAATATTAAATATGGTTATAAAGAAATTTAGAGAAAAATTCAACTTATTAAAAGATATTTCTATTTTCAGCTCTTTTGATATAGAAATACAAGATTTAAAAGATATTGAATTGCTTGTTGTATTAGGTGGAGATGGGACCCTTCTTGGGATAGCAAGATCCTTAAATGAAAGTTTTAATGCTCCTATTTTGGGAATAAATATAGGGAATTTAGGTTTCTTGACAAGTGTAGATATATCGGATATTGATAATGCACTTGAAAAGATTGAAGAAAAAAAATATAAAGTTGTAGATAGAATGATGTTGAATTGTAAAGTGGAATCCAATGAAAATAAAGAAGAATTTAAGGCTCTAAATGATGTGGTAATAGCTAGAGGAACATTATCAAGGATGGTAAAATTCACAATATTCGTAGATGGTAAAATATATTCAACATTTAAAGGTGATGGACTTATTATAGCAACCCCTACTGGATCAACTGCATATTCATTTTCAGCAGGAGGACCATTTATATATCCTGACTTAGAACTAATAACTATAACGCCTATATGCCCACATACGAAGAGTATGCAAACCATTGTATTAAATGGCAATAGTATTATAGAAATATATGCAGAAGATAAGGAAGAAAAAATTTATTTAACAGTGGATGGTCAAAAAGCAGTTAAGATTAATCGCGAAACTTCAGTAAAGGTAAGTAAAAATAAAAAAAATGTAAAATTACTTTTATTTGATGATTATGATTATTTTAAGGTTTTAAGAAGTAAGATTTTAAACAATTCTAAAGAATGTGATGGTGAAGGATTTTGAAATCAAAAAGACATACAAAAATATTAGAAATTATAGGCTCAAGGGAAATAGAAACTCAAGAAGAGTTAGCAGATGCATTAAAAAAAGAAAATTTTGATGTAACTCAAGCGACTGTATCTAGAGACATTAAAAATTTGAAACTAATAAAAATGCAATCTTCAAAGGGCAAATCTAAATATGTTGTATCTACAGGGGAGCAAAAGAATATTATAGATAGATTAAGCAATATATTAGCAAATACAGTACTCTCTGTAGAAAATGTGGATAAGATGGTTGTTATAAAAACTATAACTGGTTCAGCACCAATTACAGCTGAAGCTATTGATAATTTAGAAAGTGCAGATATGGCAGGAACAGTAGCTGGAGATAATACTATTTTCATCTTAGTTAGAAGCCTAGAAGGTGCTGAAGAGCTGGTAGCTAAAATAAGGAAGAGAATATCATCATATGTATAAGGAAGGGATGAAATGTTAATTCAATTAAATATTAAAAATTTTGCATTGATAGAGGATATAACAGTAAACTTCAGCGAAGGATTTAATATACTTTCAGGAGAAACAGGAGCTGGAAAGTCTATTATGATAGATGCAATAGACTTTGTTCTTGGGGGCAAATTCTCTAAAAGTTTAATAAGAACAGGTAAAGATAAAACATATGTAGAAGCATTATTTACAATTGAGAAATCTAAAGTAGTTAAGATCTTAGAAGAACTAGATATTGAGTATGATGATGTATTAATACTTACAAGAGAAAGTCATGTAAGTGGAAAAAATTTAATTAAAATTAATGGAAAAAGTTTGATCACATCTCAGCTAAGAAAAGTAAGAGAAAAACTTTTAGACATTCATGGACAGCATCAAAATCAAGAACTTTTACAAAGAAGTAGTCATATCATATATTTAGATGATTTTATCGGTAATAAAATATTAGAACCACTAAATAAATTTTGTACCTTAAGAGAAAATTTAATGGAGATAAAACAAGAGATTAAGAGGATATCAGGAAATCAAGATAGAGATAAATTGATAGATTACCTAAAATTTCAAATTGAAGATATTGAAAAGGCTAATCTTAAAGAAGAAGAAGAAGAAATATTAAAGGAAGAATATAACATTTTAGCAAATGCTGAAAAAATTAATAATAGCTTAACTATTTCATATGGCATATTAAATGGAAATGAAGAGTTTAGCGTAATCGATTCAATCTCAAAGGTGATCCAAGAATTATCTAATGTAGAAGATCACTTTGAAAAGATAAAAAAGAATAAGCAAGCTATTGAAGGGGCATTTTATATATTAGAAGAAGCTAGTCATGAAATTCGTGATATGGCTGAAAGTGTTATTTTTGATCAAGATGCTTTAGAAAAAGCAAATGCTAGAATTTATGAAATAAATCAATATAAAAAAAAATATGGACTAACAGTGCAAGACGTGCTAGAATATCATAAAAAAATAAAAAGAGAATATGATGAAATAGTAAATTCAGAAAAAATAATTGAAGAATTTAAGAAAAAAGAAAAAGAAATTTTATCTAATATGGAAGATAAGGCATTAGTAATTCATGATCTGAGATTGGATAGAAGCAAATACTTAGAAGAAAAGATTTTAAAGGAACTTGCATTTGTAGGACTTGAAAAATCAAGAATGGAAATAAGTGTGTCGCGCGGAAATGATTTTAATGAAAGAGGATTTGATGAAGTAGTATTTTTAATATCTACAAATCCAGGAGAGCCACTTATGCCATTAGAAAAAGTATTATCGGGCGGAGAGCTTTCGAGAATCATGTTAGCTTTAAAATGTGTTTTCGCTGAAAAAGATGAAATTCCTACTTTGATTTTTGATGAGATAGATACAGGTATAAGCGGTGCTGTGGCACAAAGAGTTGGAGAAAAAATGTATCAATTATCAAAAACGCATCAAATTTTATGTATAACACATTTGCCACAAATTGCTATATTATCAGATTATCATTATTTCGTTATGAAAAATGTAGTTGATAATAAGACATTTACTAAAATAAAGGTGTTATTAAAAGAAGAAAAAGAATTGGAAATAAGTAAGATGCTAGTTGGCAATGATGTAACAGAAGCTACATTAAATAATGTCAGAGAGATGATAGAATTAAGTGAATTAAAAAAAATAGAAATTAAAAAAAATAGAAATTAAAAAAAATACATATACAATTAAAATTTGGTAAAAATAAAACTATGTGAGTGCATAGTTTTATTTTTTTACTGAAATATCAAATTATATGACTATTAAAATTTAGTATATGGTAGATTTTTTGTCTGCAATAACAAAGTTACTACAGGATAAGAGTTTTGTTAAGTGGGAAGATTAAAAGCATGAAGTAAAGGAGGAGAGAAATATGAAGAAAAAATTCTTATATACAATGAGTCTAATTATAACTCCAATCCTAATTCTGATTTTAATTAGCACAATAAGTATAAGTAATTTGCCAAATAAAATTTATACTAGGAATGAGGAAACAGTTCAGTCGATTGCACCTATAGGTAATACAATAAATAAAACAGATAAGAAAGATAATTATGAAATAAAATTTTTAGGATTGATTCCACTTAAATCCTTACAAGTTCAAAAGATTAAAGATTTAGAAGTTTGCCCAGGTGGAAATCCTATTGGTGTAAGAGTAAATAGCGAAGGTGTGATTGTGGTTGGATATTCTGAAATAGAAGTTGACAATAAAACAGAAGAAAGTCCTGGAAAGATAGCAGGACTTGAGATTGGTGATATAATACTAAGAGTGGACGGAGAGGAGATAGAAAATTGTCTTAATTTATTAAAAAGAATTAAAGATAGAGATAAAGAAAATATAACTGTTGATATTTTAAGAAATGGTCAAAATGTTAGCAAAACTATTCACTTAAAAAAAGAAAATAATAAAGATTATAAAATTGGACTTTGGATTAGAGATTCCACGGCTGGCGTTGGAACACTTACGTTTTTTGATGCTGAGAGTAAAAAATTTGGAGCTCTTGGACATCCAATTACAGATTCAGATACTAATGAACCCTTTCTAATTAAAAGAGGAGATGTATTACAATCATCTATAATAAGCGTTAGAAAGGGAGAAAAAGGTTCACCAGGAGAACTTAGAGGGATTTTTGTAAATGAGAACACACCAACTGGAGATATAAAAAAGAATACTCAAAGTGGTATTTTTGGAGAAATCACAAACATTGAAGCATTAAACAAAAATATAAAACCACTTAAAGTAGGATTTAGAGATGAGATATGCCTAGGAAAAGCCAAAATAATTACAACTATTGATGAAAATGGACCACAAGAATTTGATATTGAAATTCAAAAACTTTTAAATCAATCTACTCCAAATTCAAAAAGCATGGTAATTAAAATTACTGATCCTAAATTACTTGAGAAAACTGGAGGAATAGTTCAAGGAATGAGTGGAAGTCCTATTATTCAAAATAATAAGATTATAGGTGCAGTAACTCATGTATTGATTAATAAACCTGATACAGGATACGGAATATATATAGAATGGATGTTACAAGATGCAGAAATAATAAAATAAAATCTCTAATTAATATATTATAAAAAAATATTTTTTTATTTATATTGTAGAAAAAGATATATAAATATATAATAAAGATATATTTATATAATAATGGATAATTTAGTAAATAAATATATATATTTATATCTTAAAAATACTTTAGAGTATTTTTTAAGAAACTATTTACTTCTTCAGCAAAAAAGTGTATAGTTTACAAATAGTGGAATATAAATACATTAAAACAATTAAACATGTATAATATATTGTACCTATATTAAAATATATACGAATAAAAGTACATACCCTATATAACAAAAATTATTTTACAAATTTTGTAAAATAATATCATATGTAATTATTTTGTTGCATAAGATAACAGCAGAAGGGTAAAAAAATATAAAACATAATTTAAGAATGAACAAAGGGGAGAAAGAAAAATGGAAGATTTAAAAATATCTGTACTTATTGCTGACGATAATAAGGAATTCTGTAGTATTCTAAATGACTATTTACTAAATGAAAGAGATATAGTTGTTACAGGAATTGCAAACGATGGTAGAGAAGCATTAGATTTAATAGTAGAGAAAAAACCAGACTTAGTTATTCTAGATATTATTATGCCACATTTAGATGGACTGGGGGTTTTGGAAAAGTTAAATACTATGAAATTAGAAAAATCACCCAAAATAATAATTTTATCAGCAGTTGGTCAAGATAAAATTACTCAGCAAGCTATAACACTTGGAGCAGATTATTATACTGTTAAACCTTTTGATATGGAGGTATTTACAAAAAGAATAAGAGAGATGTTTATTGATTCTTCATCACAACAAGTAAATTTAAGAAGTTCATATCAAGCATCATCAATGGTATCTTCAAATGAAAACAGAACAAAAGTGCCTATGGATTTAGAAACAGAAATAACTAATATAATACATCAAGTTGGTGTGCCAGCTCATATAAAAGGATATATGTATTTAAGAGAAGCTATAACTATGGTTGTTAATGATATGGAATTATTATCGGCAGTAACTAAAGAATTATATCCTTCAATAGCTAAGAAATTCAATACAACAGCTTCTAGAGTAGAAAGAGCAATAAGACATGCTATAGAAGTTGCGTGGGGTAGAGGCCAAATAGAAGCTATTAATAAGCTATTTGGATATACTGTTCACAACGATAAGGGCAAGCCTACAAATTCAGAATTTATTGCAATTATTGCAGATAAGCTAAGACTTCAAAATAAAGTTAGTTAGAACTATACCCCTAGGCTGACGCTATGTAACATTTACAAAGTATAGCCAACAAACATTATTTCATAGCCAACAAATATAATTTTCTTCAATAAGATATCATTTAATCAGTTTAAAAAATAATTGATTAAATGATGTCTTATTTTTTATGCCAAAAATTACTAAAAGAATTTATGATTTTGGAAAACAAGTATCCATGTATACAGTTAATAACTATTTAAGAAACATTAAAGTATTTTTTTATTGGTTATATGACAGTAAAGCTATTAAAAGCAATCCTACTGTACAAATTAAGGCTTATAAGCACAGTAGACAACCTAAAAAAGAAATTAAGGATATGGACTTTAATAAGGTTTTGAAGTGCTTAGATTTAACATCCTATGCAGAATATAGGAATTATATAATAATTCAATTATTAATGGACACAGGAATTAGAATTGGAGAAACATTAAATTTAAAAACGGAAAATGTATTAGTAGATAAAGAGGCTGTTTTTATCCCCGCAGAAATTGCAAAGGGCAGAAAAAATAGATATGTGTTTTTTAGTACAATAATGCAAAATATTTTAAAGAAATGGATTGATTATTGGTAATTGAAAACTTAAATGTTATTGCAAGTATTATAAACTAAAAAAAACATAAGAAGATAGTAATAGATCCCCTTGCGCACATTAAAACACTCATACATCCTTACAGTGAGGTTATAACAATAAAGACGAGTATTGTAACACGCAAAAAGAATGACTTAAATAGGAGTATAAGTCATTCTTTTTTTACTAGCTATAAACATGATAGGGATAGAATAAATAATAATGAAGTTTTTCTACAAGTATTATTATAAATCCCAATTATGTCAATATTATGACAAACTGAGAGTATTAATATAAATAAAAAGAATGACCTGCTTAGGGGAGCAAGTCATCCTGAATACTGTTTAATATATATTATTTAGGGGTAAATAATAATGATTTAAATACTTTATATTATTATTATAAGTTTAGAATGTTACAGTATCATGGCAAAATTAAAAATTCTTTTATTAAGTTACATAAATTATAATCAAAATCCATACAAACTGAAGAAAACTAAAGAAGAAAATATTAATAAATATAATGCTATAGGTAAGTAATCATGCTAAAATGGCGAAAATCAGTATATAAATTACACAAATTATAATTAAAGTAAAAATTATAAATACACATTAGATAGAATGTGTGATATTGTTGTTTTATGTCTAGATGTAGCGAATGATAAAACATTTACGAGACTGCATAATGAGCTATTTATATTGGTCTTATGGTAATCCTAATGATTTAGGCAATTTAATAAAAAGATATTTTGATGAAAAACCAATGATAAATTTTAAAGAAAAATTGAAAAAAGTGTGTTATCCAAGAAATAGTGGCTTTTTATTAACTGATTATCATTTAAAATGGAATGATAATCAGTTTTATATAAAACCAGAATGGATTCAATATGCATTATTATATTCGGATTATATTGATCCTGGCGAAAAAGATGAAACACTAAAAAATACTTATTAGAAAATTATAATGGAGAATTTTGCTATTTTAAAATTGCAAAATAGGCAGTTGAAAAAACAAGACTAAATCGTAATTATAAAGTAGATGATAGAGAAGAGTTAATAGATTGTATAATGAGTTATTTATATTTATCATATGGTTATGAATTTGATGAATATAAGCCTAAAAGTAAAAAGCAGTCTGATAATAATATTATTAAAAGTGGATATATTAGAGAGGCTAGAGTCGGACAATTAGCAATACAATTAGCAAATTATGAATGTGCATTAGATAAAAAACATGAAACATTTATATCATAAAAAACTTCTGAAAATTATATTGAAGGTCATCATATCGTACCGATAAAATATTGCGATGAATTTGAAGTAAGTATAGATAATGAAGCGAATATAATTGCTATATGTCCAAATTGTCATAGATTTTTGCATTGTGGTAAGTTTGAGGATAAGAAAAAAATATTATTATTCAGAAAAATATTATAAGAAGATTAAACTGAAATGTAAGAGGGTACGTGATGAAAAGTAAGTACAATAATAAAAAACATACATAGATAATTTGAAGTTCGATAGTAAATTAGAAGCAGATTATCATATATTTTTACAGGAGCATAAAGAAGAATTAGGTATTTGTAAGATTGAATTACAAGTACCCTTTTTATTAACTGATACAATTCATTATCATGATAAGACTTATAGAAAGAGTCAATATAAGGTAGATTTTGTTATTACATATGATAATGGATTAATTGAAGTTATAGATACCAAAGGATTCAAGACTACTGTGTTTATCCTAAAAAGAAAAATATTACTGGATAAATATAAGGATATTAATTTTTGGTGTGTAAAGAAAGCAAAAGGCAAATGGATCAAGTATTAGGGGCTAGGTTACATTTTTTGATGACGTTGTATTTTCTTTATAAAGGAATAAGCGATGTATTTACATAATTTGAAGTAATATTCCATATTGTGTATAATTAAGTCATGTGAAGGGGGCGGAAATCATGAAACAAACAATTAAAATAATTAGTGTAATTTTTGCAATATTATTGTTATTGTTAATTGCATTTAATTATCCTCAAAAAATTACCTCAGAGAAGGAAATTAACTATAAAGAATTTATTAATTTATTAGATGAAAATGAGATTTCACAAGTTTTAATAAATGAAAAAGATATTAAAATAATCCCAAAAGATAATTCAGAATATAAGGGCAAGGTTTTATTTACAGTAAATATCAATGATGAAAAGTTGATACCAAAGCTTCAAGATTTAAAAGTGAGTTATAGCAGTGTAGAAACTAAAGAAAGTCCTAATTTAATTATAATTACTATATTAATAGTTCTAATAGTTTTTATATATGCTGTCTGGAGAAATAGATTTCTAAAAGACTTGTTGTAAAATGAAATTGAACTAATAAAAAATCCATAGTGGATTATTCTGTGTTATG